>ERZ857982.374-NODE-374-length-68033-cov-4.230707_pt1 | contig 68033 bp, 54 predicted proteins | sample MGYA00519955_ERZ857982 | MGnify/ENA primary metagenome ERZ857982 (study PRJEB31778, sample SAMEA3449416) | human gut metagenome | biome: human gut; feature: human-associated habitat; material: faeces | place: United Kingdom | collected 2010/2012 ... | reverse complement strand
ACGATTGTATTAGTTGTGGAACTTGTGAAGGTGAATGCCCAGCAGGAGCAATCAGCGAAGGTGATGGAAAATACGAAATCGATGCTGATACATGCATGGATTGCGGTTCTTGTGCAGGTGCTTGCCCAGCAGGTGCTATCAGCCAGGAATAATTCGTTAATTTTACGGCGAACTATTATAAGAGGACATCGTGTTTGCGGTGTCTTCTTTTTCTGTTCGTAGAAAACAGGAAAAGGATTTTACCGCATAAAAGAACTGATTTTGTGACTTTTGCGTTGCGGCGTTCTGACTGTAGCCTCGCGGGCTCGTTTTTGAGCGAGACTGTTTTATCAGGCAGAACAGAGCGTTTAACGCAAGGGAACAAAACAGTTCTTTTATGCGGTAAAATCCCTTTCCTGTTTTCGTCTGTTTGTCAAATACCCTTCCGTTTATTCTTTCGGAAGAACCGACTCTTTTTCTTGAAGATTCCATCTTTGGAAACTGCGATTTCCTGTCTTGCTTTTTGGGTGCTTCGTATGGCTTCATCGAGTTTTTTGTAGCGTTCTTCTTCCCGCTGTTCCTGTTCTACCATTAGCTCGTCCACTTCGCGGAGCATTTTATTGCAAAGATGGTTTCCCATAGCATCTCCGAGGTTTTCTGCCTGTTCACGGAGGGCTTTGCCTACGATTCGTCCCATGATTTCTTCAAATTGCTGCATTTTTTCTTCGTGCTCAGCGAGGGCGGATTTTTCATTTTGGTGGATGGTTACGACTTTGCAGTTTCGGTCTTCTTTTACAGTTCCATTGCTGTTGGTACTGTTGTGATTTCTGTCAGAATTTCTATTGTTTGTCCTGCCTTTTTTGTTGTTGCCTGAACTATTTTCAAAAGTATCTCTGTCATTTTCTTCGGAAAAATATACTTTGGAATTTCTTTGTTGTTCATTTTCTTTTCCATTCTGTCTCTCTTTTCCCCGCTGCATTTCCCGTTCTGTTTGAGAATCCCTTTGCTGCTCTGCTTCTTTTTGTGCTTCTTCTAATTCCTGATTTTCAAGTTCTTCCTGTGTTGTCAGTAGTTTATGTATATCAATCAGCTTTTTTTGTTCTAAATCTGGCAGTACTTCTTTTACTGCTTTTAGCTGAAATCCTTTATTCTTTAATTCTTTAATACAGTGTAATAGCTGTATTTCCTCTTCGCGGTAATAGCGGTGTCCCAATTCATTTCTTGGTATGTTGAGTTCGAGTTCTTCTTCCCAGTAACGAAGAACATGGTTTTCCACCGATAGAAGCCTGGCCGCTTCCGAGATGGTATATTTGTTTTCTTTCATAATATAATCCGCTCCTGTTCCACAAATATTTTACCGGAATCTCATTGTAAATCACATGATGAATTTACGTGCAAAATACACTCAAACACAGTATTATGTAACAATTCAGAAACATACAAATTCTCAATTGATATACGATTGAGCCTAAATAGTTACAGCATTATGTGAATGCGTCCGGATGGTTACAGTATTATTATAACAACTTTAAGAAAACAGTCTCAACGCTATTCGTATTCTAAATTCTTCTCAATTCTTTCAAATAAAGATAAATAACGACAAAATTATTCGGATTTTATTTATGAAAATAGATGCTGGCAAAATTATTTGTATTTCATTTGAGCAAAAGCATATATCGGTAAAACAAAAAAGAAAAGAGCGAGCCACTCTACATAACCCGCTCTTTGTTTGCAAATTTCGTGTATTGTCCGAGCCATACCAGCTCGACGCTTCCGGTCGCACCATTTCTTTGTTTGGCTACAATAACTTCCGCCAGATTCTTTTTCTCTGAATCCGGATTATAATATTCATCTCTGTACAGGAACATAACAACGTCGGCATCCTGCTCGATTGCTCCTGATTCTCGAAGGTCAGAAAGCATTGGTTTGTGGTCCTGTCTTGCCTCAACCGCTCGGGAGAGCTGGGAGAGTGCAATGATCGGAACATCTAATTCTCTCGCTAAAACTTTAAGTGCTCGGGAAATTTCTGAAATTTCCTGCTGTCTTGATTCGTTTCGTCTTGATTCACTTCCACTCATAAGCTGAAGGTAATCGATTACAACAAGCTCAATTCCATAAGTTTGTTTGTACTTTCGGCATTTAGAACGAATCTCTGCCAAAGTCGTTGCTGTATCATCAATTATAAGCTTGGAGTTACCAATGAGGGCCGCTCCTTCTAAGAGCTTCTCCCAGTCGGAATCTCTTAAATCACCAGTACGCATCTGCTGGGAATCTACCATAGATTCTGATGCCATAAGTCTTGTTACGAGCTGTTCCTTTGACATCTCGAGACTGAACATCGCTACGGCATGATTATCTTTAAATGCTGCATACTGTGCAATGTTAAGGACGAATGCTGTCTTTCCCATCGCTGGTCTGGCCGCTACTAATATAAGTTCTGCCGGATGCAGTCCGGTAAGCTTGTAATCAAGTTCGGTAAAGCCGGTAGCAACTCCTGTGACTCTTCCCTTGGTCTTTGATGCTTCTTCTATGGCACTTAAAGAATTTAAAACAATCTGCTGAATCGGAACAAAGTCGGACATACGGTTTCTGTTTTGAAGAAGCCCGAAAATGTCTTTCTCTGTCTTTTCAAGAATTGTCTCTGTGTCTTCCTTGCCAAGATAACATTCATTTCCAATGTTCTCCGTCACTTTGATCAAAGCGCGGAGTGTTGCCTTATCGTGAACAATCTTTGCATACTGTCCGATATTGGCCGCCGTTGGTACAACTTCTACTAAATCACGGAAAAAGTCAAGACTCATTAGTTCTTCTGGAACTTCTTTTTCTTTTAATTTGTTTTGAAGAGTAATCAGGTCAACTGCTTTACCCTCCCGGTAAAGTTCTACCATAGCCTCAAATACGATTCCGTACTGGCGCTGGTAAAAGTCCTCTTTAGTGAGGATGTCTTCTGCCTCAACGATTGCGTCTCTGTCCATCAGCATAGAGCCTAAAACTGAACGTTCCGCCTCCTCACTGTGAGGCTGTATTCTTTTTACAAAATTCTCGTCTACTGTCGGCATTGATGATCCTTTCTAGAGCGTGAGAGGATGACAGCGAGAATTGAGATTATAATCTCAATTCTCGCCTGTCTTCTACTTTAATATTACTTTTCAGTTACTTTTACTTTTAAGTCAGCAGTTACCTTAGGATGTAACTTAATCTTTACATTGTGTACGCCAAGGCTCTTGATTGGTTCGTCTACAGAGATTTTCTTTTTGTCGAGCTCGTATCCGAGCTGTTCTTTGGCTGCGGCTGCGATTTCTTTTGTGGAGATTGCTCCAAATGTACGTCCGCCTTCACCGACTTTCATTTTGAGTTCTACACTCTTGTTTTTGAGTTCTTCTGCAAGAACTTTGGCTGCGGCTAACTGTTCTGCTGCCACTTTATCTTCGTGTGCTTTCTGAAGCTTTAAGTCATTGATGTTTTTACTTGTAGCTTCTATACCAAGCTTCTTTGGAAGAATAAAGTTTCTTGCGTATCCTGCGTTCACTTCTACTAACTGACCTTTTTTTCCGAGAGACTTTACGTCTTCTAATAAAATAACTTTCATTTTAAATCCTCCTATATCGAGTCTGTTTTTAACTCTTTTTTATAGGTCATACAAAACTTCTTTCATATAACTCTATCTTTTTAAATCACTATTTTTACTCTATCTTTATCATACTAATATCTGATATTCTCTTCAGAGTGTGTTCCTGCAAATATATTTTTAAAAATCTATACTCCAGCATCCTCTGATTCTAAATAATCATATCAAGTAGGCAGCAGACGCAATTCATCTCTCACCTTAGAGGTCGGAGTCTTCTTGCTGTAAGGAGATAAATACCGTCTATATATCCCCATCTTCATGCATTTTCCGCAATGTATGTTTTAACATCTCTGCCGCATCAGAAAGGGATACGTCTTTTAGCTGTGCTGCTGCCATCGTCAGATGTCCGCCACCGCCAAACTTCTCCATAATTACCTGTACATTAAGTTCATCAATAGAGCGCGCGCTGACATATATACAATCCTGCAAAGCAGTCAGCACAAAGCTTCCTCTGATTCCCTGTATATTCAGCAATGCATTTGCCGCTTTGGCTCCGACAACAGTCGCTCCGGAGACATTTTCCCCATCAAAGGTTGAAATAGCAAATTCATCCATGTAAATTTCTGCTTTATTAATAATCGCTGTTCGTATACGGCAATGTTCCATATCTTCACGGAACATCTTTCTTACACGAGTTACATCTGCTCCTGCTCTCCGCAGGTAGGCTGCCGCCTCAAATGTTCTGACACCCGCTTTGATAACAAAGTTATCTGTATCCACCAAAATACCTGAATACATGGCATCAGCCTCAATATTCTTAAGCTTTGGTTTATCTACAATATACTGTAAAATCTCCGCTACCATCTCACAAGTCGATGATGCATACGGCTCTACATAAGAAACAACCGCATTCTTAATCGTCTCATTACTCTGCCTGTGATGGTCAAGAACAACAATTGTTGAGATGGACTTCAATAATTCCGGACATTCTGTCATTGCCGGGACATTCACATCCACAACAATAAGCATTGCCGACTTATCTTTAAGAAGCATTGCCTCCTCATTCGTTACAAAAATATCTTCCTCTTCATCTGCCCGCTCACGGTAAATGCCATCTACGATTGGCTCAATTGCCGGACAGTCTTTGTCCATAACAATATATGTGCTTTTGTTTAGTGCCTTCGACAGGCGGTATATACCAAGCGCTGCGCCTACACAGTCTGCATCTGGATTCTTATGTCCCATAACAAAAATCTTATCATGTGTCAGCATAATCTCCCGAAGTGCATGTGCCTTCACTCTGGCTTTTACTCTTGTACTCTTTTCGACTTTCTGGGTCTTACCTCCATAATAGGAAATGGCATCTCCATCTCTTACTACAGCCTGATCACCACCGCGGCCAAGAGCGAGATCCATCGCTACCCGTGCACTCTCATAATTCTCCGTGTAGCTTCCGCCATTCACACCAACACCAATACTCAGTGTCATAGATAGCTCGTTACCGATATTGATAAGCCGGACTTCATCAAGAATCGAAAACTTAGATTCCATCAGCTGTTCCAGTTTTTCTTCTTCAAATACAAAAAGAAACTTGTCCTTCTCAAATCCCTTAATGATCGCATCGAGTCCCTGCATATACTTCATGATCTTTCGCTCTACTAAAGCAAGAAGAAGGGACTGTCTTACTTCCTCCATGTTTTCAAGAACTTCTTCGTAGTTATCAATATAAATCAATCCAGCAACCAGACTCTTCTTCCTGGACTCTTCTTTGTAACCAATAAGCTGCGTCTCATCAAAAAAGTAAAATACCTGAAGAATATCTCCCTGTGTCTCTTTATCTTCCTGTATCTCTCCCTCTGTCTGTTCCAAATTCTTAAATACCATATTTCGACATTCCACATGATACTTGTGCTCCTCATGTGTGATACAGTACTCCTTCATCTGTCCATTCTGAGGGAAAACCTTCTTATAAAGTCCTGGAAAAATCTGTGTGATACTTTTCTTTGTGATCTTCTGTCCTACAATCTCTGAAAACTGTTCATTATGCCAGATAATCGTACCATCCTGGTCCGTCATTACATACGGTACTGGCAGTTCTTTAAGAATCTGCTTCTGAATCTGACTCTGCTCAAAACCAGCCGCCAGAAATTCCTTGCTAATCATCTTCTCCGTATATTCATAACATAAAACAGCCGCAATGAGATAAATAACATCTCCTACCAAGATTGTATATCCAAGACCGGGATTCACTTCTATCACACCTAAGGCCGCTACTAATATAAAGACTACCACGATAATAGGCAGCCATAAATTCAGAGCGACCCTTCTTGATATATTCTTTTCTCGTTTCATTTCTTTCTCCCAATTAGGAAATATACATTGTCTATTTCTCTGAGTTTAAATTATTACAGATATAGTAGAAATTATTATAACACTGTTTCCCCTAATTTAAAAGGAAAATAATTTGAAAGCAAAAATCCGGCAGGCCAGCGGGCAACTGGTCTACCGGATGAAAACTATGGCAATAGTTATCAACAATATTAATTATTTATTCTCATTTCTTGCCTGAAGAGCCATCTTAGCCTGTAAGTTTCTCTGGAACTGGTCAATTAATACAGCCAGAATGATTACAAGACCTTTGATTACCTTCTGCCAGAACTCGGATACACCACACATTGTCATACCATCATTGATGATACCGATTACGAATGCACCGATTACTGTACCACCGATTGTACCAACACCACCTGCCATAGATGTACCACCGAGTACAACGGCTGCAATGGCGTTCATTTCCCAAGTATCACCTGTATTTGGATGAGAAGCTGCAATCTGTGCCATTGTTACAAGACCGATCAATGCGGAACATGCACCGGAGATTGCGTATACAAGAATAATGTTTTTCTCTACTTTGATACCGGAAAGACGAGCTGCCTTTTCGTTACCACCAATAGCAAGGATATGCCATCCAAAAGGAGTTTTCTTAAGTACAAATGCTGCGATTACTGCGAGGATAAGGAAGAGGATCGCTGCGATTGGAATACCAGGAAATCCGCCAACTGCGAATACACGGCTATCAAACTGCATGATACCTACGTTTCCGAGTGCTTCCTGACCTTTGATACTTGAGAATGTATTTCCGCCGGAACGGATATTTGCAAGACCACGGCCGATGTACATTGTACCTAATGTTACGATAAAAGGTGCTAATTTACATTTTGCGATTAATGCACCGTTAACAATACCGATGATAATACCGATAATGATACAGATTACTGTGATAGCTGGAACGCTGAAGTAAAGTGTAACTCCGGCAAATTTTAAAGTAAGACCTTCCTGGATAAGACCACCGGCGATCATTCCGACTAAACCTACTACGGAACCAACGGAAAGGTCGATACCGCCGGTAATGATAACGTAGGTCATACCAATACCAAGAATACCATACTGTGCAACGTGCTTACATACTAAAAGTAATGAGTTAACTGTGCAGAAAGAATCGGCTTTAATAGAGAAGAATATAAATAAAATTATGAGTACGAATAATGTTCTTCCCTTTAAAAGTGTCATCATAAGATTCGAATTATCTTTTTTCTTATTCATTTTGATTTCTCCTTTTCCTTGTTATGTACTTCGGAAGACTTTTCCGGCTTCTGTTAAGCTGGCATAGAAAAATTCCAAAATACATTATTAGTTTTAGTGATGACCTTTGTAGGATGCTAATACCAGATTATCCTCTGTGATCTCGTCATCTGTAAATTCTGCGGTCTTAATACCGTTTGATAAAACGACAACTCGGTTGGCGATTGCCAGCATCTCCTTAAGCTCTGAACTTACACAGATAATGGAAAGTCCACGGTCTGCATACTGGTTGATAATATCAAATACCTCTGTCTTGGCACCGATATCAATACCACGGCTCGGCTCATCCATAAGAAGAATCTTAGGATCTGTCAACACACCTTTACCGATTACACATTTCTGCTGGTTACCACCGGAAAGGGATAAAATCGGAAGATGTTTATCTGCTACTTTAATATGAATATCTTTAATCTGTGCATCTACATATTCGTCTTCCTTTTGTTTGGATAAAACGAACTTATTACAGCAGGTCTTTAAGCTGGAAAGGGAAATATTCTTTTCGATATCCAGTGTCTGTACAAGACCTTCTGCCTGGCGGTCTTCAGGAACTAAGGCAAAACCATTCTTGATCTGCTCTGCAATGTTCTTAATCTTAATTTTCTTGCCGTCAACATAAACCTCTCCAGTGTGTTCTGGATGAAGTCCCATCAGACATTCAAATACTTCTGTACGTCCGGCTCCCATTAAGCCGTAAATTCCGAGAATCTCTCCTCGTTTTAACTTAAAGCTTACATGATCAAGCAGCCATCCGCCACCTTTCTTTGGAAGACAGAGGTCTTTAACTTCAAGAACAGTATCCTGTTTCTCCCAGTCAATATCTCTTTCTTTCTTAGGGTAGGATTTGTTACTACCTGTCATCTTCTGTACGATCCAAGGAACGTCAATATCTTTAACTGCTGCATCATCTACATATTTACCATCTCGAAGAATAGTAACATGGTCACCAATCTCCATAATCTCTTCAAGACGATGGGAAATATATACGATGGAAATGCCCTGGGCATTTAACTCACGCATGATCTTGAAAAGTACCTGTACCTCTGACTGACTTAAGGAAGATGTAGGCTCATCCATGATGAGAATCTTTAAGTCATCCTGAATTAAGTTACGGGCAATCTCGATCATCTGCTGCTGACCTACACGAAGGTCTCCGACTTTCGCCTCCGGATCAATCGGATACTCCAGTCTTTCAAGAACCTCTTTGGTCTTCTGTTTATGTATTTCATTATTTACAACGACACCTTTTTTCTGTTCGTTGTTCATAAAAATGTTCTGGTATACGTTTAAGTTGGGAAAAAGGGAAAGTTCCTGATGAATGATACCTACTCCCTTTGCTCTCGCCTCTGTTGTATTTTTGAAGCTTACTTCTTCGCCGTCAAGATACATCTTTCCTGAAGAAGGCTGCTCGATTCCGGCAATCTGCTTCATTAATGTGGACTTGCCTGCACCGTTCTCTCCGATTAATACGTTAACTTTTCCACGGTAAATGTTAAAGTCAACATCGTCAAGAGCCTTTGTACCAGGATAAACCTTTTCCATGTGCCGGCATTTCATTACGATATCTTTATCTTTATTCTCAGCCATCCAATTCATCCTCCTCTAACTGATTCTTACTGTGTTCTGTCTGTTATTTTACTTCAAGAACAACCGGAGTAATTACGATTGCATCATTGGAATCAGCAGTGAAACATCCAACAAGGTTTACTGTTGCTCCTTCTGCAAGGTCATCGTATACAGGTTTTACAACTGCTTCTTCAACTTTTTCAAGCATACTTGTATTTACCTGACCCCATTCTGTCTGGTTTGTAAAATCAGAGAAGTTAATGAAACTCATATCATCACGAATAGATGAATTCTTATATTTACCAATCTGACAGGTAACTACTGTCTTTCCTGTGTAGCCAGGAACTTCTAATGTTACTGTTCCGTAGAAAGAATCTTTATCTACTTTTGTAATCTTTGCACCTTCTAATTTTACTGCATAGTTATAATAAGAAGCTGCTTTTGTCTTTAAGCCATCAAATTCTTCGCCCATTTCTGTGAGCTTGCCATCATACTTTGCTAAAATGTCAGATACATCTACTGCTTTTTTCTCACATTCTGGAATTACTTCTGAATCCCAGATTGCTTCTACACTGTCACCAGGATTGAACTCTTTCTGCCCTGTAAGATCTCCCTCATGACCAATCTTTACTACCTTCACACAGCCTGTTAATAAAACGGCTGCCATTACTACTGTTAAAACAGTACTTATCAAACGTTTTGCCATGGTTTTCTTCCTTTCTCTATTCCCTGCTGTCCCTACATGTGAGAAGGGTGCCGAATAACTTATTGGCACCCCTCCACACACTGAAGAGAGCCTAACCCCCTTCAGACCTAACAGATTCAATTAAATTTATACTACGAACTTCTCTTATTCTGCGAAAACAAAGTTATCTAACTTGTCAGCGTTATCCTTTGTAATTACAACACAGTCAACTAACTGCTTCTCTTCAAGACCTGTAGTTCCGTTTGTCAGGTAATCGTTAGCCTGAGTAACTGCATTTCTTGTGATCTTATCAATCTGCTGAAGAGCTGTTGCAAGTGCTTTACCATCTTTGATGTTATCTCTCATATCGTTAGATCCGTCAACACCGATGATATATACGTCATGGTCAAGGTTTGCTGCTGCAACTGCTGCTGCTGCACCACAAGCCATAGTATCATTACCACAAACGATCGCTGTAATGTCTGGATACTGCTGTAAGATTGTTTCAGCTTTGGACTGGCCTTCTGTCTGATCCCAGTTAGCGGACTGCTGAGCAACCATCTTCATGTCTGTCTGGTCAAGAACTCTGTGGAAAGCGTTAGAACGAACCTGGCAGTTTGTATCGGACTCAAGTCCTAATAATTCTGCGTAGTCACCTTTTCCGCCTGTAGCTTCTACTAATGCTTCTGCTGCTGCCTGAGCACCCTGGTCATTGTTAGCTACGATCTGAGATACGCAAAGACCTTCTTTGTTGATCTCACGGTCAACCATGAATGTAGGGATTCCAGCATCATAAGCTTTCTGAACTGCTTCGATAGAAGCATCTGCTCCGGCGTTATCACAAACGATTGCGGATGCGCCTTCGGAAATAGCTGTATCGAATAATTCGGACTGTTTTGTAGCATCATCATCATGAGATACACATTTAACTTTGTATCCTAACTTCTCGCCTTCTTCTTTACATGCTGTCTGAACAGTACCGAAGTAAGGATTAGAAGTAGATGGTGTGATACAGTAGATCAGCTTGTTAGCTGCGTTAGTGTTAAGAACTTTTGCAGGAGCTGCTGCTTCTGTTGTAGCCTCTGCTGCTGCCTTATCTGATCCACTATCTTTTGTACTACTATTGCTGCTTCCACATCCAGCCATTGTAGCTACCATTGCTGCTGCAACGAAGCCAGCTAAAACTTTCTTAAACATTCTCATTTTTCATTTCCTCCTCATTTTGAAAAATATATGCTAGATAACACAGAAGCTGTTAGCCCTTCTGCGCAAATCTCAAGGATGTTTTGCGATAATACAAGTGTACTCCAATTTCTTTGTGAAATCAATACTATTTTATTAAAAAGTCTTGTATTTTTTTGTTTACTTTGCTATGAATTTAACATAGTATTGGGAATTCCCCTATACTATTTTGTTAATACGAGTCCAACACTCTCTTTCCAGCCTGTATATTTTGTGCATCTTGTCTCCGCATCCATCTCAGGGGTAAATCTGGTGCGGTTAAGACTTTCAAATAATGCAGTCTGTTCGTAAATTCCCATAGCGATTCCAGCGGCATATGCCGGGCCCATAGCAGATAATTCCTCTGCATCTGGTACCTGTACCGGAATATCTAAAATATCACTCTGGAACTGCATAAGATAACCATTCTTAGTTGGGCCGCCATCTACGCGAAGCTCATCAACCTTGATGCCAGAATCTTCTGCCATTGCATTAACTACATCGCTGATCTGATAAACGATACAGTCAAGTGCTGCTCTTACCAGCTCTGCCTTACCTGTTGTGCGGGTGATTCCGCTGACAACAGCTTTCGCTTTACTGTCCCAGTAAGGGGCGCCGAGACCTGTAAATGCTGGTACAAGATAGGTAGTATCTCCCGGATTGGCACTCTTAGCCAGTTCTTCTGTTTCCTTTGCGGAGGCAATCAGTCCGAGGTCTTTTTGCAGCCATGTGATAACTGCTCCGGTGTAATTAATATTTCCTTCAAGAACATAATTCACTTTACCGGAAAGAGACCATGCAAGGGAAGTAACAACTCCCTTGTCACTGAAAATAGGCTTCTCACCAACGTTCATCATAATAGAAGAACCTGTTCCATAAGTTGCTTTAATCATTCCTGGATTCACACATCCCTGTCCATATAAGGCTCCGTGGGAATCTCCCATCACACCATGAATCGGAATGGCTTCCTCAAGATATCCATCAAAATCTGTATAGCCATATAAGGCATTGGAATCACAGATTTCTGCTAACATTTCTTTTTTAATTCCAAATAAGGAAATTAATTCTTCATCCCAGTCAAGGGCAGACACATTAAACATCTGTGTCCGGGAGGCGTTTGAATAGTCTGTTTTAAACGCATGGTCTTTTGTAAGCTGGTATACGAGGTAACTGTCCATCGTTCCTACTGCAAGTTCTCCCTTATCTGCTGCCTCTTTTGCTTCTGGTACGTTCTGAAGTACCCATGCGATCTTTGCTGCAGAATAATATGGAGACAGCGGAATTCCGGAATGTTCCTGTACCATCTGTGCGTAACCGTCCTCTGCAATCTTGTTACAGATTGCTTCACCACGGGCACACTGCCATACAATTGCGTTGTAAACCGGTCTGCCAGTATTTTTGTTCCAGCATACTGCGGTCTCACGCTGATTACTGATACCCAGGGTAAGAATCTCTTCTTTATCAATGCCCGCCTTCTCCACAACATTCTTTACGACCTGGATAACATTTTTCATAATCTGATCCGGGTTATGTTCTACCCAGCCCTTTTCGTTGATAATCTGATCATGTGCAAGGTCGGTTCGGGCAATAATCTTACCTGAACCGTCAAAAATGATACCTTTTGTTCCCTGCGTACTCTGATCAATACCCAATACGTATTTCTTCATAATTATGCTAAAGCCTCTTTTGCTTTTGCTGCAATGCCTTCGCCGTTCATTCCGTAGTAATCAAATACTGCTTTGGAATTACCAGTGATTACTGGTGCATCTGGCAGTGCTACGTTAACTACTTTCTTAGGGCAGTTTGCGCCAACAACCTGTGCTACCATGGAGCCAAGTCCGCCAAATGGAGCATGTTCTTCTGCTGTTACAACTGCTTTGGCGTTTGTAGCTGCCTTGATGATTGCTTCTGTATCTAAAGGTTTTACGCAGTACATATCAAGAACTGTTGCGCTGATTCCCTCTTTCTCAAGGATTTCCGCTGCTTCTACGCAAGGTCTTACCATCTCGCCGCAGCCAATTAATACAACGTCTGTACCTTCTTTAATCACAGTAGCTTTGTCCATCTCAAATGGGCAGTTGTCTTCAGAGTAAATATCTTCTACCGGGTTACGTCCTGTACGGATGTAAGCTGGTTTTTCATCTTTTAATAACGCTTCGATGAGGTGTTTTGTCTGAAATCTGTCACTTGGCAGATACACTCTCATGTTAGGAATTGCGCTCATTGCTGCAATGTCCTGTGCGGAATGATGGCTCATTCCAAGTTCACCGTAGCTGATACCACCACTGATACCAACTAACTTAACGTTTGTGTTAGAGTAAGCAACGTCAACTTTTGCCTGCTCGTAACTTCTTGTAGAAATGAAACTTGCCGGAGAGAAGCAGAAAGGCTTCTTGCCGCATTTTGCCATACCAGCAGAAATACTTACTAAGTTCTGCTCTGCAATACCGATTTCTACACTATTTTCAGGATAAGCATTGAAAAATGGTGTCATGGATGCTGAACCACGAGAGTCACTACATAAAGCAACAATGCTCTTATCCTCTTTTACCTGTTCCATTAATGTCTCACAGATTACCTGACGGTTTGCAATCTTATTCATTTGCTGCGTCCCTCCTCTTTAAAAGTTCAGCGGAAATTGTCTCGTACATTTCCTGTGTAGGTACTTTGTGGTGCCAGTCAGCTTTGTTTTCCATGATCTCGCCACCGCCGTAACCTTTAATTGTATCTGCGATAATTACCGTTGGTTTTCCTTTGCAGGTCTTTGCTTCTTCAAATGCTTCATTTAAAGATTCGATGTTGTTACCCTGTGCATGAATGGAATTCCATCCAAATGCGCGGAAACGTGCATCTAAGTCATCATCAGCCATAACATCTTCTGTGTTACCGGAAATCTGAAGACGGTTTCTGTCAACTACTGCACAAAGGTTGTCTAATTTGTAATGTCCGGCTGCCATAGCACCTTCCCATACAGAACCTTCTGCCAGCTCGCCGTCACCCATAACTGTGTAAACACGGCCTGTCTTTCCATCCATCTTATTTGCAAGTGCCATACCAACACAAACTGGAAGTCCATGTCCAAGAGAACCGGAGTTCATCTCGATTCCTGGAAGTTTGTTATTTGGATGTCCGATGTATGGAGAACCAAATTTGGAGAAGTTCTTAATTACATCTTCGATATCTAGGAAGCCTTTTGCTGCAAGAACAGCATAGTATGCTTCTACAGAATGTCCTTTACTCATAACGAATAAATCCCTGTCAGGATCGTCAAGATTATCAGGACTAATATTCATCTGTTTAAAGTACAGAGTAATGAGGATATCCATTACACTGAAGTCTCCACCGATATGACCGGCTCTTCCTTCCATGATCATATCAAGGACATTTTGTCTGCATTCAAAGGATAATGCTTCTAAATTCACTTTTATGCCTCCTATATAAATGTAAATAAATGCGATAACTATTCAGAGTTCATCTTTTATGCTCTTTTGCAAATAAGTTTGCTTCGCTATATATTTTTTATATATTTTTCATGTAAACATCATTCAAAAATTATCCGAATCTGAATAGTTATCAAATTACAATTGTTAACTTAAACTACTAATTATTTTTCTACCTTTTCACCACGGATGATAGCTTTTACTTTTTCCTCGATCGGATCATATAAGTCTGGTGTAACACCGATGTACTTACATGCTTCGTATAATACAGGTACAACATCCTGATGAACACCTACGCAGTGGTGGATGTAAGGTCCCTGAACGAGTTTATCTTCTAAGCGGTCAAGGTTCTCAACTTCAACCCACATATAGGTACCTTTTGTATAAGGACCATCTACTGTCTTAGCGTTTCCAAGAAGTAAGGAGTATTCTCCGTTATCTCCGTCAAAACGTACTAAGGAAATGTGTTCTCCGTCTTTTGCCTGTGCCATTAAGGAACCAGAACAATCGAATGCAACTGGTGTGTCGATCGTTGGTTTTTCTTTGGCGATGGAGATTGGCCATGGACCACAGTGCTGTAAAAGCTCTGCGTTGTCATTATATGGATGACGAACTGTCCAGTCAGCGAAGAAAGATCTTGTCTCTCCCATTGCTGCAGCCTCTACTAATACAGAAGTGATTGTTCCGTGGATATCTGTCTCACATGCGATTGGGAATCCCTCATCATTGCAAAGTGCATTTGCTGCACATGGCATGATTCCGATTTCATCCTGAAGTGCGTTCCAGCACTGAATCGCTCCACAGTTACATCCGTATTTCTTTCCTAATCTTGTCATAGCAATCTTTAATGCTGCTACGTTATCAAGCTGTTCTGGTGTGACTTTGATGCACATTTTCTCACGGCAGTAATCTGTTACTTCTTTAATCTCTTCTGGAGAATTCTCCTTTACATCTTTCATTGCCTGAGTTAATTCTGGCATTGGGATTGGGGAAAGCTGAATTCCAAACTTCTCAAGTAATTCGCCTTCGTTGCACATTGTTGACCAGAAATCAAATGGTCTTGTGGAAATCTGAAGAACTCTTGTGTTACGGAACGCTTTTACTACGTTACAAACTCTTAAGAAACGGTCAATTCCTTCTGCGAAGCACTCATCTTCAAGGTTGCAGTTCTTTAAATATGTAAATGGAATTCCGAATCTTCTTAAAACTTTACCTGTTGCAAATAATCCACACTGGCTGTCACGAAGACGCATACCGTTCTCATCTGGACATTCGTCTCTTGGTCCCCATAATAAAACAGGAACATTTAACTTCTTAGCCAGGCGGCATACTTCGTATTCTGTACCGAAGTTACAGTGAGGAACGAATAAACCATCTACTTTTGCATCTCTAAACTTTTCGTAGATTTTTTCCATTCCAGCGTCATCATAGAGAAGACCTTCATCATTTACATCGTCAATATCTACGAAATCTACATTTAACTCTTTTAATCTCTTTGCTGTTAATCCTCGATATACTACAGCTGCTGGTGCTGAAAAAATTGCTCTTCTTGTTGGTGCAAAACCAAGTACTACCTTATCCATCCTCTAATTTCCTCCTTCTTTTGAGGCGGAGTTTAAATCAATTACGCTGTCGCGCTCTACAAACTCCGTACATACCTGTGTCTTTGTATTTATTTTACCGCCGTCCTTCATGACTTCTATCAATCGTCTGACTGCAATCTGGCCCATCTCGTATTTAAATACTTTGATCGTCGTCAGTCGCGGTGAAGAAATCTCGCAGAACGGAAGATCATCAAATGAAGCGACCGAAATATCTTCCGGTACTCTGTATCCTGCTTCCTGAAAAGCCTTGATACATCCAAGAGCTATCATGTCATCATCTGCAAAAAATGCGGTCGGCATCTTCGCTCCCTTTGCCAGATATTCCTTCATATCTTTGTAAGCCCCATCCATCGTGGTACTCACTGTGAAAATATACTGGCTGTTTAACTCAATGTTATTCTTGGAAAGTGCTCTGCTGTATCCCGCACACCGGGAAGTAAATGCCTTGATTCGAAATCTTCCTCTGAGATATCCTATTTCTCTGTGTCCCTTATTAATAAGGTACTGAACCGCCGTCACCGCAGAATCTGCATTATTAATAAGTACGGCATTCACAGAGTAATTCGAACTCCAGCAATCCAACAGCACCATCGGACAATTTCCACTCATATATAGAGGAAAGTCCTCATCCATCATCTCTGTTCCAAGCAAAAGTATCGCAGAAGAGGTATCATTCAGAATCAGCTTTACCTGTTCCTCATAATCTGGATCGTTACGGTCTACATTACATATAACCATCTCATATCCAGAAGCCCGGCACTCATTCTCTACACCCTTCAATAAAATAGGAAAGAACGGGGAATCATCAATAATCAACCCATTTCTCTTGTAGATAACCAGTTTTATTTTTGTAATTTTATTCTCTGAGATATATCCAATCTCCTTCGCCACCTGAAAGATTCTTTCTGCGGTCTTCTGATTCACACCTTTTTTGTGATTCAGCGCATTCGAAATGGTCGCCGGAGAAAAACCTGTAATCTCACTAATCTGTTTTATACTGGCTTTCATGTCTCACTCCTCCTTGCTGTGTTCATTATAAAATTTTTACATAACTTTTTCAATAACTTTTTGTTAAAAAGAAGTAGAAAAAATCAAATATGTGAAATATAACTATATGTAGGATGCATATTTTATGCAACTTTACAATGATTTTTGCATCTTTTTTCCAATTTCATTCTTTTTAAACATTTTGGTATCTAAATATTTATATAAATATTTTATACGAATATTTAGATGCTGTTTTTCTGAAAATTTTAGGGTTTTATTTAACTGAAGGAATTGGCAGGTTTGGCAAATAAACAGACGAACCAGCAAACCCTTATAAGCAGAAGACTTCTACCCTCTCCCTCAAATTCCCAGCACAAATGACAATTTGCACCTTCCCAGCCAAAGTCAGCCTCCAAAGAGAGGATAGCCCCTATATTTGTGGCCTCGGAGCAAGGTTTGAATGTAAGCGCGTGAAGCGAACATTCAAACCGCCGCGACTAAAGTCACAAATATAGGGGTTATCCTCTCTTCGGAGGCGTCTCTTTTCCTTTGACAAATTCCATTCATCAATCATTGCGATTTTTGTCAAAATTCAGTATAATATTTATCAGTACTACTTAGTTTAAGGGAGGTTCGTATGAACGATAAATTTTCACTTTTAAAAAGAATGCGCCGTCTTTCCGGTATCTTAGTTCACCCAACTTCTTTACCAGGAAAGTTTGGTATTGGAGACTTAGGCCCAGAAGCATACCGTTTCGTAGATTTCTTACAGGAATCCGGCCAGCATTTATGGCAGACTCTTCCGCTTGGACCTACTGGCGGACATAACAGTCCTTATCAGTGCTTTTCCTCTTTTGCAGGACAGCCATTGTTAATCAGCCCTGAACTTCTGAAAGATGAAGGACTTCTCACAGACGCTGATTTAAGTAATGTTCCTCACTTTTCAGACGAGGAAGTAGATTTCGCTGCTGTAGGAGAATATAAAAAAGAACTCTTTAAGAAAGCATTTGCCCGCTTTAAAGAACTTCCAGAGGATAATCCGTTAAAATCTGAGCTTGCACTGTTTTGTAAGAGCGCACACTGGCTTGATGATTATGCAATGTTTATGGCAATCAAGAAGTCCAAAGGCGGCGCTCACTGGTTAGAGTGGGAGAAGAAATACCGCAAACCTACAAAATCTCAGAAAGCTGTTATTGAGCGTGAGTTTGAAGATGAGATTCTTTATGAGAAGTTTCTTCAGTGGACATTTTGCCGTCAGTGGAGCCAGTTAAAGGCCTACGCTAACGAGCGAGATATTCTTTTAATCGGAGATATTCCTATCTTTGTTTCCGGCGATAGTGCTGATGTATGGGCTGAGCCAAGACTGTTCCAGTTAGATTCCGATGGATTCCCTACTGTTGTAGCCGGGGTACCACCAGACTATTTCAGCGCAACAGGTCAGTTATGGGGCAATCCTCTTTATGACTGGAAATACCACAAAAAGACTAATTACGAATGGTGGATGGAACGTTTCAAAACACAGTTCTTATTAAGCGACATCGTCCGCATTGATCATTTCCGTGGTTTAGAAAGTTACTGGGAGATTCCTGCCGACTCTGAAACTGCTTTAAATGGTAAATGGGTTGACGGACCAAAGGATGAATTCTTTGAAGTATTAATTAAGACTTTTGGAGAAGAACCTCCAATTATCGCAGAAGATCTTGGTATCATTACCGATGATGTACGCGCATTACGCGACAAGTTTGGATTACCAGGCATGAAGATTCTTCAGTTTGCATTTGAGGACGAAGACAGCAATTATCTTCCTTATAATCAGCCATATAACTGCGTATGCTATACAGGAACTCACGACAACGACACAACTACAGGCTGGTATGCAACCGCATCTGAGAAAGCCCGCGATAAAGTACGCCGCTACATGAATACAGACGCTTCGCAGGTTAGCTGGGACTTCATCCGCACCTGTTTCGGTTCTCCTGCACGTTTTGCGATCATTCCTGTTCAGGATTTATTCTGCCAGGGAAGTGACTGTCGCATGAACACACCAGGAAAAGCAGACGGCAACTGGGCTTACCGCATGAAGAAGGAACTTCTTACAAGCGATGTTGCAAAACGCCTTTATGATGTGACAAAACTTTACGGACGCTAGAGTGTGTTTGAAAGGGGGAAATTATGACTTTTCGTTCTATCTGCATTGCAGTTTATGTATTTTTCTATTTAATATTTACGACCCCAATGCGGGCTCGTTTAAAAAAGCTGGAGAAGACGGATCCACAGGAAGCTTCTCGCATTGCACAGGAGCAAGTTCAGAAAGTATTTAAGCATCTTTTGAAAATATCCGGTGTTACCATAGAGGTAAATGGACTGGAAAATATCCCGGATGAAGCTTCACTCTTTGTAGGAAACCACAGCAGTTACTTTGACATCATCGTTACAGGTGCTACTATTCCCGGCGGTGTAGGCTTCGTTGCAAAAGACAGTCTCGGAAAGATTCCCGGACTTTCTTCCTGGATGAAGCACATCCACTGTCTGTTCTTAGACCGCAGCGATGTGCGTAAAGGATTACAGACAATTCTTGAAGGTGTAGACTATTTAAAAGAAGGGTACTCCATGTGCATCTATCCAGAAGGCACAAGAAGTACAACCGGCGAACTTGGAGAATTCAAGGGCGGCAGTCTGAAAATGGCACAAAGAGCCAAAGCACCTGTTGTTCCTGTTGCCATCACCGGCACACGCGACATCTTTGAAAATAATCCGGGACTTCGTGTTTATCCTTCGCATGTAACAATTTCTTTTGGCAAGCCATTCAAGTTTTCTGACCTTCCGGCGGCTGAGAAGAAATTTGCTGGCGAGCATGTTAAGAAAGCTATTGAGGATATGCTGGCAACTCAACAGTAACAAATCACATCCAGATTATTATATTAATCTGGATGCAATACTAAAAAAACAATCAAAGATTATGCTTACCCAGCAGTAACCAGCTTTAAAAAGCTTATTTATACGAAAAAGTAGCATAAAACCGTAATTTTTTCTTTTCAATTAACGTAAATAATGTTAGAATGAAATTTGTGTTATCAAAAAAAGAAAGAATAGGAGGAATATTATGAACCCATGGATTGTTTTTGCAATTATCCTTTTAGTTGCACTCGCCATTCTCGGATTCCTTTATTACAAAGGTTCCAAGCTTCAGAAAGAACAACAAGAACAAAAAGAACAGTTATTTAGCGCCGCTACTCCGGTTACTATGCTGGTAATAGATAAAAAGAGACTCCCTTTAAAAGATTCCGGTCTTCCACAGATTGTAATTGACCAGACTCCAAAGAGAGCCCGCCGCGCAAAAGTACCTGTAGTAAAGGCTAAGATCGGACCTAAGGTTACAAGCCTTATCGCTGATGAAAATGTATACGATTTAATTCCAGTAAAAGCTGAGATTAAAGCAATGATCAGCGGTATCTACATCACAAGTATTAATAACTTCCGTAAAGCTCCGGTTCCAAAACCAGAGAAAAAGGGAATGATGGCTAAGCTTCGTAAGAAGGCAGATGATATGACTACTAAATAAGTGGTTTGTTTTTGTGAACAGACAGACGAACCTAAAAAGAAGCCCTTATTATAAGGGCTTCTTTTTTAGTTTCTGTTTGTTGGGGCAAAAATCAAATTGCTAATGGAGCAGGCAAAATAAGCTTGGCGGTTCTTCAAAAGTCAAGTTACGAATAAAGTAGATGAAATCATTTTGAACCCATCCTTATTTTTCTGAATATCTCGTACTGTCGCTGTAGCTCTGCTTCTTCATCAAGTAATAATCCTTTTGCTTCTAATATTCTTTCAATAGCCTGAGATGGGTCTAATGTATGATATGGCAAAAATAATTCCCGTAATTCTTTAGGTTTTATGATTTTATAAACTCGTGCTGATGTGAATTCGTAGGTAATTGCAAAATATCTATAGATGTATCCAATCCAGTACATCTCATTATGAGTATATTTTACCGTTCCATAATGTGAAACTCCATATTCCTCATCCACTAACTGTAAAATATCATTTGCCTGAAGATTACTTTCAAGGATTGATTCGTCATCCATTCTTTTGGCTATATTGCTTTTCATAAATCTTCTAATAAAAATCTCAGAACTTGAATCCATTTTATCTATAGAATTTTCAAAGGCTGTTGCCTGAAGTTCACACAAAAGCAAGCCATCCCTATCTATCTTTTTCATACATTATCCACTTCCTTACACCAAAATTTCATCAATGTACCGGCCTTTGCCCCTATATTGCTTTCTGGCTAATTTTACTTTATTAGCTCCTAACTTCGACTCTTCAAGTCGTATATTCTTATAGTATTCTCTTTCATTTTGCGAAATATAACAACATTCTATAAGTTTTGCCTGCGATACTGCTTTTTCGCTTACAAAGATATACTGCATTCCAAGATTTGTTGCTGCAAGGCAGTGTTTACATTGTTCATCTGTAAGTTCTCCTTCAATAAATGAATTAATGATTTGAAACATACGATTATCTGCTATTGGTGCAATTATGTAATCACAAGCTCTCGACTGTTCTATAATTTTTTTATAACTGGATGATTCTTATACTCATCTAACGCACCTCTATAGTACGCAATTGTCATCATCCACTCTTGATTTACTTCATATCTTTTACATGTAAGATCATCATCATTAAAACAAATATAATATACCGATGAATTCTCAAATCCTGAAACAAACGATATTGCCTGTTCATAACTTTCTCCTGCATAAAAACGCTGACCAAAATCATTATTATGTCTGCCTCTGTGAATATCTATCTTCCCATCAATTTTACTTTTAGCTCCGTGAAAAAGTAATTTCTCATGTTTTTTTAAATCATCTCTCCAAAACATTTCCTTTAATTTATTAATCTTTATATTTTTAGCAAAAGCAAATGTATATAAGTTCAACATAAACTTGTTTATAACACATTACTTAAATAAGTTTTGATACAACACTACTCAATCCATCCTCCTCTCTAGAGCGTGTTTGAAAAATGCTTTCTGCAAGATGTACATCACAATTTGCGGGAGATTTCGCCTGAATGAGGGCGGCGTAGCGGGCTACGGCAACCGAATGAAGGCAAAATAAACCGTAAATTGGGGTGTGCAGCTTGCTGGAATGATTTTTCAAACACGCTCTAACCATAATGCACTCTCGGAATCTTTTTGTGAGTAAAGATGACGTTCCCAAAGAGGGAAGATAGCCGATTTATGGGGTTCAGAGGCTCGTCTGTTTATCATCTCAACCCAGTATAATCAAGAAAGAAACAAGTACAACTCACCATTTCCGCTCCCTCATTCCGATAAATATGTGCCTGATCTGTCTCAAATTTATAGACCTGATCTTTATTAATCGTCTGCGTATGTCCATGACATTCTATCGTAAGTACACCCTCTGTTACTGTAATGTACTCTCTTGTTTTTTCTCCATGGCTCCCACTCATATAGACCCCACCGGGTTCTATGTCAATCCGATATACTTCTACGGAATGAGAATCTTCATAAGGAAAACACGTCCAGACTTTATATTGCCCTTCCAGTTCTTTTGTAGGAAAAATTTCTTTTGGACTTACAAGGCAAAAGTCTTCTCTTGGAGGATCAATAAGTGTCTGAAATTCTATACGGAGACCGCTTGTAATCTTTCCAAGTACGCCAAGAGAGGGATTAGCTGTACCTTTTTCAATCTGAGCGAGCATACTTTTACTGACTCCAGTCTGCTCCGCAACCTCGCCAAGGCTCATTCCCTTTGACAGGCGAATCTGTTTTAAATTAACCGCCACATTATGAGATAAATAATCCATGAAACTCCTCCTTTGTGTGATTTAATTTATTGGGGAATGTAGGCTAACAGACGAACCATGAGAATACAATATTCTTTATCTGTGACTTTAGTCACTGCGAGAAAAAGTCTTCTATGAAAAGCCTCTCATGAAAAGTTATTGATTTTAACTCCGTTGCAAAAAACACAAAGTCGCAAAATCAATAACTTTTCATGAGAACTTTTCTAACATAAGTTTACTCACTCGCAGCTCCGAGGCCACAGATAAAGAATATTTTGATATTTTCTAAGTAATGTAGAAAATATCAATCCAAATTTCCAAATTGCCCTTTAATAAATCGAAATCACTAATTAATATTACCATAATATCAAAACAACCAGAAGCCTACAACTCAAATCCACATTAAGCTTCTAGTTATCGAAGGCAAAATCATATCACCATACTTGAGCAACCACAACAAGGCTAACTGCTCACAACTCAAATCCTCGCAGGGCTTCTATTTATCAAAGACAGAAACCGGGAGAATCGTATACTAGCATCTGTGGCCTCGGAGCAAGGTTTGGATACGAGCGGGTAAGCGAGCATTCAAACCGCCGTGACTAAAGTCACAGATGCTAGTATACGATTCTCCCGGTTTCGTCTGTTGTTACTCTCAAATAGAAGCCAGCACCCTGTCAATTGCTGCGTCAATAACCTTATCAAGTTCCTCATCGTCTGCTTCTGGCATCAGTGTTGCTGCGTCTTCATCAGAAATAAGTTCAACAAGATCACCGAAGGATTCTTTGTATTTTCTCTTACATACAACATAGAATACTACACCGAGTAAACTCCAAGCTCCTACCATTCCCCATTCAGGAAGGATCAGGCTTCCGCCGCTGCCCGGGATACAGTACATACATACCATGAATCCGGACATGATGACTGCCATTGTTCCGAAGAATTTATAAGCTGGAACTTTATATGGCCTTGGCATATCGGGTTCTTTTTTTCTTAATATCATAAAGGAAACCGCTACCATACAGTAAGCAAGACAGCATGCGAAGTTACCTGCATCAGAAATCCATACAAGAAGCTGTCTTCCGGCAAATGGAGCAAGCATTGTAAGGACACCAATAAGAATAAGTGCATTAATTGGCGTTTTATGTTTTGGATGAAGTTTTGCAAATGTTTTTGGAATCATATAGGATTCTGCCATGGAATACATTGCACGAGAACCACCAATTAAGAAGGAGTTCCAGGATGTGATAATACCGCACATACCACCGACAATAACTACTTTTGCCATGATTTTCATTCCAAATGCTGTTCCCATTGCATCGGCTGTAACAAGTCCGGTTGCTTCCTGTGATTTTATGATTGCACCTGAGTCAAGAACAAGTCCTACAGCAATAATTACAAGTGCATAGAAAACAACGGCTAAAATTACAGATAAAATAAGCATTTTACCGATTTTCTTTGGAGGAACATTAATTTCTTCTGCTGCCTGTGGAATAACGTCAAAACCAATAAAATAAAATGGTGACATTGCTGCAACACCGAGAATTGCTTTGATATTAAGTCCTGCGGTGTTTCCGACAAACATCTGTCCATCTAAATTATCCACAGTACCATTAATTACGGAAGCTACAATCAATAAAATTCCTGCACCACCGATGATACAGGTAAGTACCGCCTGTAAAATAGCGGCTGTTTTCGCTCCCATAATGTTAATCAGCATAATCAAAAATGCGACTATAATTGCAACTGCAAGCCATGAAGCATATACATCAAATCCTGCAACAGTATACAGATACCCTTTTAAAAATCCCGGCCACAGGTAAGTGATGATCGTTGGAAATGCACAAGCTTCAAAACACGCTACACTGACATATCCTAAAACGATTGCCCATGTACAGATAAAAGAACCTGTCGGACCCATTGCACGATGACTGAATACGTGTTCTCCACCACACTGTGGCATTGCGGCTGTCAGCTCTGCGTAAGTCAGGCCTACGAAGAAAATCATAACGCCGCCAAGGCAAAATCCAAGTGCCGCTCCAAGAACGCCGCCCTTTTCAATCCAGTTTCCGGTTGATACAACCCAGCCCCATCCAATCATAGCTCCAAAGGCGATTACGAGGATATCCCAGGCACTAAATACTTTATTAAATTCCGATTCTTTCTTGTTCATATCCTGTCCCTCCTATTCGTGAAATACTTTCTTTGCTACTTCTTCAATGAGTTCTGCAGTTCCGTCAACGCCTAAAAGACTGCTGTCGATCAGCATATCTCTGTTATGACGGTCACCACGGTTACTTCCTGTCAGAGCAAGATGTCTCTTATGATAACGTTTATCTTTTTCTGTAATAAATAACTTTGCATCCTCTGCAGAAAAGTTATGGCTTTTCATAACATTTTCAATTCGAACATCTTCCGGTGAATAAATGAAAATTCGCAGTATTGGTTTCTGCTCTTTTAAAATGTAATCAGCAGAACGTCCAATAATTACACAGGATTCTCTGTCTGCAAGTTTACGGATAATTGTTTTCTGGACGTGAATCGCACGCTGTGTTAAGTCTGCATATTTGGAGAAAGAACCACGAACATCACCTTCTGCTCCTTTTCCGGCAATTGTTCCACCTTCTTCTACCTTTTCCATGATTTCTTTAGGAATACCAACTTCCTTGATAATCTTATCAACCGTATCACGATCATAAAACTTTATTCCCAAATCCTTTGCAACTTTTCTTCCGATCATGTTGCCTTTCGCGCCATATTCGCATCCTATTGTAATAACAAGATGTGCCATATTTTTTTCCTCTCTAACTTCTATAATCTTTTAATATAAATGTCGGCTATAATGCTTACTTTATAAAAATGTCATCTTTAAAACTTTGTAACTATTCAGAATTCATTCGCCAAATATATCTGCGACGTTTCTATCTCTGTCTGCTTTTTCTGTTCTTTCAACTAGAAAAAGAAAAGGGCATCACAAACTCACTTGTGACACCCTTGCCTAATAACGTCTTAACATAATGCTTTTACAGCTTCTTCAATAATCGCACAAGCCTCATCGCACTGTTCTTCTGTAACAATCAGTGGTGGAATCATACGAATGACATGTGCCCCGATTGCTGTGATAAGAAGCTTTCTGTCAAGGCAGCCATGTTTTACTTCCACACCAGAAATCTCATCGTCAAATTCTACACCAACGAGGAGTCCCTGATGTCTTACTTCTTTTACATGTGGGAGTTTCTCTAATTTCGCTGCAAAATAATCTCCGACTTTCTTTGCATTTCCTGCTAAGTCTTTGTCGAGAAGCTCTTCTACTTCCGCTAAAGCTGCTGCACAACTGATTGGATGTCCACCAAAAGTTGTTCCGTGAGAACCAAGTGTAAATGCTTTGGATACTTCTTCTGTTGCACAGATAGCGCCGATTGGCATTCCGCCGCCAAGACCTTTTGCCATAGAAACGATATCTGGTTTTACTCCATAATTCATATAAGACATTACTGCTCCGGTTCTGCACCATCCAGTCTGTACCTCATCTAACAATAAGAGCATTCCCTTTTCATCACAGAATTCTCTAAGTCCTTTTAAGAACTCTGGTGTTGCAGGATGAACACCACCTTCGCCCTGTACCGGCTCAACCATGATAGCGATTGTATTCTCAGTACATGCATTCTTAAATGCTTCTAAATCATTATATGGCGCATAGGAGAAACCATAAGTCATCGGACCAAAACCAACCTGGCATCCATTACCCGGCTGACCTGTTGCGGACATGGCACCAAATGTTCTTCCGTGGAATCCCATCTTAGCAGTTACGATATGATATTTATTAGGGCCGTATTTTTCAATACCATATTTACGAGCCATCTTAATCATCGCTTCGTTCGCTTCTGTACCGGAGTTCTGATAAAAGATTTTATCCATTCCAAGAGTCTTACAAACCTTTTCAGCAAGTAATGCCTGTGGAATTGTGTAAGGATAATTAAATGTATGCATGATATCGTCTACCTGATCCTTAACTGCTGCAACAACCTTTGGATTTCTGTTACCAGCGTTATTTACAGCGATACCTGCATAAAAATCAAGATATGGTGTACCATTCTCATCGTAAATATACATTCCCTTTGCTGTCTCAGCTAAGAAATCAAAACGCTCGTAAGTCTCGATCATATATTTATTTACTTTGTCCTTAATATCCTGTACTGTAAGTCCTGTATCTTTTAATTTCATGATAAAATCCTCCTTATTATCTAAAACTTTCATTTTCTTTTTACAAACCGGTTTTTATCATATGGGAAATGACATCTTCCCCATGAAACAAAAAAAGCAAAGACACTTACAAATTGTTGTAAGCACCTTTGCTTTAACTGTCTATTATTTTGTACGCTTATACAATATCACGTCTCTCTTAATCTGTCAACAGGTAATTTAAAAAGATTTTTTGTAGGTTTCAGACCCTAAATTCGAATGTTTTTGGTTTTTCCATTGCATTTTGTCTATTATATTGTTCGTGCAATTTGACAGACGACCCCAGAATTACTACAAAGCCTTTCTATATATCTCAGCGATTTCTTCCTGCGTAAATACCACTGGATTGTTTGCTACGCCTGCGGCGGATACTTTCATGCAGTTTTCCGCCATCCACGGAATATCCTCCTCTGCGATGCCGAGGTCGGACAGTTTGCATTCTAAATCAATGGCTTTTAAGAGTTCACGGATTTTATCTGCACAGTCAGCTGCAGATTTTCCGCCAAAGATTTTCGCGATGTTTCCGAATTTTTCTTCGTCTCCTTTATAGGATGCATCAATGACTACTGGTGTTAAGGCTGCAAGTCCCTGGCCGTGTACGATGTTTTTCAGTCCGCTTGCTGGATGTTCCATTCCATGTGCGAGGGTTACTCCGGCTGTGTTGATTACCATACCGCCGATTGTACTTGCCATTGTGATATTTTCCCACTCTTTTTTGTTTCCAGTTCCGTTGTATACAGAAACAAGGTTATTCGCAATGAGTTCAATAGCGTATAAGCTCAGTGCATCTGTGAGTGGCTGTGCGATTTTGGATGTGTATGCTTCAATATTATGGCATAATGCGTCAAATGTAACGGATGCGAGTACTTTTTTCGGCATTGTCATCATACATTCCGGGTCTACGATGGACACTTTGGCTACGATGGCATTACAGCGGAGAGACTTTTTATCCCCGTTATCAGGATTGGTGAGAACAGCAAATCCATTTCCTTCTGAACCGGTACCGCAGGTTGTAGGGATGAGTACTAATGGCAGAGCATCATCGCTACGCAGGCGATTATAGATGTAATCGTTGATATCCCCATCATTTTTACTTAAAAATGCAATCGCTTTTGCACAGTCCATGATACTTCCACCACCGATGGCAACGACAACATCACAACCATTTGCCTTTGCAAAATCTGCGCCTTCCTGCGCTGTTGTTGTGAGTGGATTCTGGCTTACTTTGTCAAAAAGAACTGTTTCTAAACCTGCTGCTTTTAAGCTGTCGTTTACCTTATCATAAAGTCCAGACTTTTTTGCACTGCTTTTTCCAGTAACAATCAATGCTTTTTTACCATAAGGTCTGGTCAGTTCTCCTGTCTCTAAAACTTTTCCAGAACCAAATACAATGTTTACCGGCAGAAAATAATTAAATTCCATGATGCTTCCTTCTTTCTTTACTTTGCAAATATTATGTTTCTAAAATATATTTAACACCAGCTTTTATTTTTTGCCAGTATTTTTTTACTCATTTCTTCTATCTAAAATAGCCTTTGCCTTTGCTCCTGGTACACTTCCTGTAACTATTTCTGGTAATGCTTCTCTTAACATATCGAATTTCTCCTTAATTCTAAAAGAAAAAGGTGCAATCCCAGCGTTTGCTGTTATTGCACCTTTGCTTGTTTCCTATTTATTTTTGTTACTTATTTATTTCATGGCATTACTATAACACAATTCTTTGATATTGCCATCGTCACAATACACAAGGTTGTTGTGCAGCATTCATAATTGCTGTTTCATTCAAGGCAAAAGCAGAAGGACAGACGCCCGAGAAGAGAGCCTATGCCCTATATTTGTGACTTTCGTCGCGGCGGTTTGAATGCTCGCTTGCGCGCTCCCATTCAAACCTTGCTCCCAGGCCACAAATATAGGGACAAGGTTCTCTTCTCGGGCTGTCTTTGGCTGGATTTTGTTTGAATTAGACAGGAAGGGATGAGATGCTGCGGGGAGGATGATTTGAGGATGAAAGTTGAGGGCTTTGATTTGATTCAGGCCAGCTACTGTCAGCCCTCAAATCAATCCCAAAAATTCATCAATCTGATATGCCATATACCAGTCGCTTCTATCTTTCGTAGAGTTGAGTGTTTTCCCCGTGATTTCAGCGATTTTTTTCAGATGATAGGAGACAGTATTTCTATGCAGATAGCATTCGGTTGCGACTTCCCCGATATTTCCGTTAGTTTCGAGGTAGCATTTTAAAATACGGATGTATTCGCTGCCGGTTTCCTGATCGAATCGCTCTAATTCGCCAAGCATTTTTTCTCGATACTTTTCCAGTTTTTTGATATTGCCGATTGAGAGCCAGAGTCTGCTTATGCCGAGTTCTTCTTCCTGACAGATATTTTTGCCTTTTTGTCTTCCCCAGCGACATAAATAGGATAAGTCTCTGTATTTTTCCCACAGGTTTTCTACCACAGTTTCTTCGTCACCGACTGCCATGTAAAGTTCTTTTTGCCGGGCAAAGCTTTCTGAAAATGTTTTTATCTGTTGGATTACATTTTCCCTTTCTGTGCCTGTAGGCATTTTTGCTACGAGTGTGATATACAAATCTCGCTGAAAAATGACGGAGAGTACCTTTTTCTCAGCAAATATTTGCTGGCACTGCCGGATAAAGCGGTAGAAGAACTGGGTATTGTCGAATTTATCGTCTGCCTGTATATCTTTATTGGCTGGGAAATAGCACTGAATCATGAAGAATTCTGTGTCTTTATGGATATGATTCTCATGCAAGACAGGCATATACTGTTGTTCTTCTTTACGGGAAAAGATTGCTTTCTGGAGTGCAGTTTCCAATCCGTCCTGCTCCTGCATCGTTTTATAGATCAGGTTACATAAATCTCTGTTAAAGTCTACGAGATGGACTTCCCACGGTAATGTAAAAACAGGGAATCCTGCTTCTTCACTGTATGCAATAACGCCCCTCGGTACTCTGGTGATGTATTTTCCAATATTAATAACCAGACCGCTTGCGCCTGTTTCATGCAGGCTTTTTACAAATCGGACGAGTGTCTCTTCGTCCTTTTCCCTGATTCCAGTTGTGATAATAAGCTCTCTGCCTTTTAAAAAAGAGACATAATCCATCTCCTCGACGGTATGTACCCAGTCAACGAGATTTCTTAAGCCTCTTCCTCCGGCAACCAGCTTCATATTGTAACGGTGTAATGCCACCTCATAGATTTCTTCCAATATTATCGCCATTGTTACCTCTTTTTTAGTTTCTTCTATAAGTCATTTCACAAAATACTGCCAGACAAATAATGATACATAGATTAGTAATTCACGTCTTGGAATATTAAATGCTTTGCAGTATTTATAGTATTGCCATAGTTCTTCTTCCTACTCCATAAACTTCGCCAGCACCGTCAAATCATAATCTGATACCAACATTCCATTCATGATAAGAGAATATTTAAGCTGTAATTTAAAATGTGCATCTCCGTGTAATACACGGATTTTCTTCGTGTCGGACACCAGTTCCATCGGGCCTGCCGGGGACTGATAGAGGCAGTTCTTGTTATGCTCTGTGTCAAATACGAGTACAGAGTTGAAGTTGCCCGCTCCAGTTTTGCGGAGTTCTACGTTACCCGGAGAGATGGTGAGGCGGTTTTTAATGACCGCCCCTTCTTCTGTCCGCTCTGAATAAAAAATGTAATGCACACCATTTTTATGAATATAACTTCCTTCGGTAACCAGAGTGACGGGTTCTTCCTGATCGAACCCTTTCTGGATACCTGTTATCGTAAGCCAGACCTTTCTTGCCATAACTTTACACGTCGTATCTGTTCATTGCAAGATCGATAAGTTTCTGGACAAGAGCCTTTTTGCTTAAACCTCTTGCTTCCCAGAGCATTGGATACATACTGATAGCTGTAAAGCCTGGAAGTGTATTGATTTCGTTAAATACAACCTCGTTTGTATCTTTTGTCAGGAAGAAGTCTACTCTTGATAATCCGGAGCAGTCTAATGCTTTAAAGATTGCTACGGCATCTTTGCGGATTTCTTCTGCTTTTCCTTCTGGAAGTTCAGGATCTACGACCGTTCTGGATTCTTCGTTGTTGTACTTCGCATCGTAGCTGTAGAATTCTTCAGCAGATAATACTTCGCCAACACCAGAAGCCTTAGGCTCATTCATTCCAAGAACACCACACTCAATCTCACGACCTACGATTGTCTCTTCCACTAAAATCTTAGAATCGTGTTTTGCTGCAAGATTCAGTGCATCAATCAGTTCCTCTCTGTTCTCTGCCTTGCTGACACCCTGAGAAGAACCAGCTTTAGAAGGCTTTACGAATACAGGATATGGAACACCTGCTTCTACTCTTGCCACTACTTCATCCATGTGTGTAAGTTCATGTCTTCTTACGCCAACAAACTTTGCCTGACGTACCCCGATGGAATCTACAACGATCTTAGTGTAGAACTTATCCATAGAACATGCAGAAGCTAACACGCCACATCCTACATATGGGATTGCTGCTAACTCTAAAAGCCCCTGAACCGTTCCGTCCTCTCCGTTCATTCCGTGAAGGACAGGGAAAACAACATCGATAGAAATACGATCAACCTTGCCGTCTCTTTCTAAGAGAAGTTCCTTTCTTCCTGTATCCGGGCAGATATAAGCACTCGTCTTACTATTTACCCAGGAACCATCCTCAAGATGATCCAGTCTGTCAACTAACTTCCACTGTCCATCCTTTGTGATTCCTACCATAATTACGTTATAAAGATCTTTATCAATGTTTTCGATTACTGTTTTTGCTGAAACGAGAGAAACATCATGTTCAGAGGATTTTCCTCCCATAAGCACTACTATATTTTTATTAGCCAATATAATTCATCCTTTCAAAAGCTCATTTTAATTCATTTCACGCCTTATTCTAGCACATTGAAAAGCTTTTGAACACTGGATTTTAAAATAATTAAGATGTAACATTTACAAAAATTTTCCCTTTTTACGGCAAAATCCGCACTAATTTCTCATATTTCATGAAATCCTCTCTGGTAATTCCACACTCTCCAATTTCCCGGGGATTCTTTACACCTTTCTTTCCATCCGCATGATAATCGGAACCGCCGGAAATAATTAAGCCACGGCCTGCATAACGTTCTATCACTTCTTTTTTTATCTCGTCCTTTGTCATCGTGCCGCCGTAACTGGTCTTATCATATGTGTAAGAAGCTTCGATTCCATCAAGTCCAGCTTCAATTAAAACCTCTATAAATTCCTGTCTGGACATCTCTTTTCCTTTATAAGATACCGGCTCAGAAATAAGATACGGATGCGCCAGTATAATGATACCGCCAAGTTTATGAATCTCTTTGATAACAGAAACTGCATCCGGCTTCTCTCTCTTCACGCTAACTTCCTTACTGTTTTTCACATATAACTTTGCTTCTTTCCAGCTTTCCATATAGCCTTTTCTCGCCATAAGTTCAAAAATCATTTTCTTTTGAACAAACTGCTCCTGGACTGGGTAACCGTTATTCTGAAGAACTTCCTCCCAGGTCATTTCCATTCCCTGCTCGTTCAGAAGATCAATCAGCTTACGGTAACTGTTGACCTTACTGTTAATCGTAAATTCATCTAATTCTTTAAAATATGGGGCATTCCAGTCACAGCCAAGACAGACAAGATGTACATCATCAATATATGTCTCACAGGAAATCTCAATTCCTCTGAGAAGTTCAACTCCAATACCTTTTGCGTAGGCCGTAATCTCCTGTCTTTTGCCCCCGCCTAACTCTATCATCTCTGGCGGAACAATATCATGGTCTGTTATTGCCAAAATCTTCACACCGCGATGTACCGCGTGTCGAATATACTCTACAGGACTGTCATTTCCATCAGAACGATTGGTATGTCCATGTAAATCACATTCATAATTTGCCAGCATACTTTTCCCTCCCTGAAAACGTGTATTTTAAACTAGAAACTTGTTCTCTTTCCCGAAAATACTTCCAGATGCTTCTTCACTTCTTCTTTTACCGCATTTTCCACTTCGGTATCAAATGGAATCGGCGCAAACTTTTCACCGGAAAGAATGAGTTCTTTTGTCTTATCAAGGTACGCATTCTTCACTAATGTAGAAATGTTTACCTTTCTTCCGCCAAGTTCGATAAGACGGGTAAATGTTTCTGCAGATAATCCAGAACCGCCGTGAATTACGACTGGAGTTTTTTCTTTTCCAAGTTTCTCAACGAGTTCAAAATTAATTTTAGGAACACCGTGATAAATACCATGCGCTGTACCGATTGCCGGTGCTACCGCATCAATCTGGGAGCGCTCTACAAATTCCATCGTCTCTTCAAAGTCAGCACCAACGGCTTCATCACTTACAATTTCTTCTTCCACACCGGAAATAACTCCGATTTCTCCCTCAATCGCAACATTCCTGCTATGTGCATATTCTGCCATCTCTCTTGTATTTGCGATATTTTCTTCAAATGGCAGATGAGAAAAGTCCATCATAATGCTGTCCCATCCAGTATCTGCACAAAGCTTTCCAAGTTCTTTATTACGGCAGTGATCAAGATGTAATGCAACTTCTATTTTCGCACCTTTTCTCGCAGCGTCCACAATATCATAAAGCTTCTGCGCTCCAAAATGTTCTACTGTCCCCGCAGATGTCTGGATAATCAGGTTAACACCGATTTCCTCTGCTGCTTTTACTGCTGCCTCTGCTGTCAGATAATTAAAAATATTTACTGCTCCTACTGCGATATTCTCTTCTTTTGCCTTTAACAGTACATTCATAAATCTGTTATTTTTCATGATGTTTCCTCCTTATTTTGTCATGCACTCTCGGAATCTTTTTGTGCTTGATTTTGTAAGAAAATTTTTGTCAGTTGTGCCCAGATTTTTGAGGTGTACACAGTGCGTACGTTGATAAAATCCGGGTGCAGCTGGCGGAAAATCAGCCGTAAAATCAAGTGCGGGAAAGACTCCACGAGTACATATTCCCATAACAATATTTAACTTATATTCTCTTTTGATAGTCCCATAATATCATACTTGTATATACAAGTCAATATATAAATTCACACTACAGCATATTTAAAGAATACTTTCTGCAAATTGAGGCGTGAAGGTTGCAGGAATGATTTTTCAAACACGCTCTGACGCTATTCTTTCTAATCATTAATACATCTATTCTATCGTCTTTATTCCTCATACTGTAAACGGATTTTAATTCGGTCTCCACGAAATACGACTTTCGTATATTCATATGGGCGGCTAATCTCATCATAAAGAACATCCCTTAACAATAATAATGGGTGACCTTTTTCTACCGCTAAAAGTTCTGCTTCTTCGTTAGAAGCAACCACAGATTCTAATGTTTCGGATACTTTCTTTTTGTGAATCCCATAGTTCTCGCTCAAAAGCACACAAAGCTGTTCTTTCTCTAACATCTCTACTGTTAGCTTTTCTTTGTATCTTGCATTAATATAAGATATATGAAGACTGATCGGATCTCCCTTAATATAACGAACTCTCTTAATCTTAAATACAGACTCTCCCGGTAAAAGATTGAGCTTTTTAGCTACTGTCTCACTTGAACGCTCTTCCTGACATTCAACAATCCTTGTCTCAACCTCATATCCCATCTTCTCTAACTGCTCACGAATACCGATATAGGATGGACTGACTGTCACAATCTTCTCTGCAACAAACGTTCCCTTTCCCTGCACTCTGTAAAGAAGGCCTTCTTTTACCAGATCGGTAAGTACAGAACGGACCGTCATTCTGCTCAGTCCATAAATAGAACTCAATTCATTCTCTGATGGAATCTTTTCATTCGCTTTCCACTTTTCAGAATCTATTGCATCAACGAGAATATCTTTTAACTGTTGGTACAATGGTTTTGGACTATTTTTCTCTAACATATTTTTCTCCTTACCTGTACAATGCTATAATAAACTATAAAATAATATCTAATAATAGTCAAGTTATACTAATATATCTGACATTTTTTCATAGTTATCTGTAATATAATTTATAAATAAATGAATAAATATATCAAAAAGCCGCGCCCAGGCACATGATACCCAGGCGCGGCTTTTCATTCTTTTTAAAAATCAGATATACTAAATACGATTATTTAAATGCTATTATTTTTTAGAAAATCTTCTTATCTAAAGCATCATATACATCACAAAATCTCTTATAAGCCGCATCATAGGCTGCGTAGTTATCTGGATTAGGGGTGTATTCTTTTGTAGTTCTGGCTACTTTTGCTGCCTCATGACAGTCTTTATAAGCGCCTACTCCAACACCTGCGTAAAGAGCTGCTCCAAGACATCCTGCCTCTCCATTTTCAAGAATCTGGATTGGATGTTTGAAAATGTCTGCCATCATCTGACACCATAATGGGGATTTTGCAGCACCACCGGCTAGGCGAATCTTGTCAATCTTAATTCCAGAATCTTCCTCTGCACGAATAATATCATACATTTCATAACAGATTCCTTCCATAACGGCGCGGGCCATGTCTGCTTTTCTTGTTCCAAGTGTCATTCCTACAAAAGTTCCTCTTGCTTTTCCATTGATTCTTGCTCCTCCAGCACCCTGAAGAAATGAAAGGAAGGTAATACCATTTGCTCCAATCGGTGAAGTTGCGATCTGTTTATTAATTAAATCATATGGGTCTTCTCCCTGTTCTTTTGCCATGAGTTTTTCATAGTCGCAGAACGTATCTCTATACCAGCGGTATGAGGAAGCAGCGGTATTGGAAAATGCTTCAATGGTGAAGTTTCCGCATCCATGATTTCCTTTTACCACAAGTCTTTCTTTTGGATCACGAATGGATTTATCAGATACTACGAAACAGGAGCCAAATGTTCCCATTACCAAAACAGCAGTTCCGTCATCAACTGCTCCCGCACCGAATGTACAGCAGTTCTGGTCATGTGCGCCCATACAGATTGGTGTGCCTACTGGAAGTCCTGACTTTTCCGAAACTTCTTTTCCGATATGACCTACAACTTTTCCTGGTTCTTTCACAATCTTTGCACGTTTTGAAAGGTCGATTCCCAAAATATCATGCATTTCTTTTGACCAGCACTCGTTATCAATATCCATCATTCCCTCACGGCTTGCAGAAGAATAATCGGTATAGTAATCATCTGCTCCGAACTGTTTTAAGAAATAGTCCTGCATTGTGGAGAATAATGCTGTCTTTTCCCAGTTTTCCGGCTCATGTAATTTCAGCCATGCCAGTTTTGCATTGGAAAAAGTAGTTCCTACCGGGTCACCTGTCTGTTTGTAGATCTCGCTTCTTGGAATACGGCTTGTCAGGTATTCAATACCTTCGCCCTCACCTCGAAGATCCTGCCATCCAACCCAAGGTCTTAATAATTCGCCGTTCTCATCTAACATTCCGATTACGGAACCCTGGCTTGAGAATCCAAATCCAATAATATCTTCCGGATTAATTCCAGATTTATTAATTGCTGTCTTGATACTGTCATAAAAGTTAGGAAGTAAGTCTTCCGTAGTCTGCTCTACCCATCCTGGTTCTGGATAATAAGAAGGATATTCACGATAATCGCTTCCTACTAACTTTCCATCAAGATCAAAGATACATGTTTTACAACCTGTAGTTCCCCCGTCTAATCCTACTAAATACTGTGCCATATGTAACTCCTCCCTATTCAATTAACGTCTCCGTAAATGAACGAATACCTCCTCCAAAGATATATCGTTTGTATCTCTACTGGTATTTCCCTTATACCTTATCTCGGTTCAAGCACCTTATATTGTCCTTATGTATAAACCGTATTTTTTCTTAATATATCGGCCTGCCGCCTTATATTAAATTATCGGCTTATTCTTATTTATCTCCTGTATACGCTGGTATTAAGCCGATTTTTCTTAAATCATCTACTGCATCAAGGATTTCTACTGCGGCTCTTGTTCCAATCAATTCAGCCCCCGCCTGAATGAAACAGAACGCATTCTGTGGTCTTGGGTCCTTCACTCCCGCAACCTTTACCTTTGTCTTTGTTCCCTTTACTGCATCTACCATGAGCATAACATCCTGAACAGATGGCCCGCCATACTGGCCTGTAGATGTTTTAACCCAGTCAATTCCTGCTTCACAGACTAACTTTGTTGCCGTCACGATTTCCTCTTTTGTAAGGAAACAGGTCTCAATAATCATTTTTGTCATTACGCCCTGTGCGGCATCCACATACTCTTTAAATTCTGCAAGAATCTTATCGTATTTTTTATCTTTTAAATCTCCAACGTTCATACAGTTATCAAGTACTGTTGCTCCTAAACGTACCGCTTCAGCTGTCTCAAAAGCCTTAACTGCACTTGACTGCTGGCCAAATGGGAATCCGATCGCTGCTCCGACCATGATATCTGTTCCCTTTAACTCTTCTGCTACAATTGGAGTCCATTCAGAAGATGAAAAACAAAATGCTTTACAGTTATATTCTTTTGCAATCTGACACCCTCTTCTGATGTCTGCTTCTGTTGACTGTTTTGGTAATACAGAGAAATCAAATAATTTACCCATATCCCATTTTGTCATTTTAGATAAATCAACCATAACTTTGCCCTCCCGTTTTCATATCTTCAAATCATCTATACTTTGCTGTTATTTATTCTCCTTCATATGGAGGAATAATTCCAATCTTTCTCATTGTATCAAAGGAATCAATAATCTGTGGAGCCTGTCTTGTTCCGATAAGGTCTGCTCCTGCTCTTAAGAATACATATGCGTTCTGTGGTCTTGGATCTTTTACACCAGATACTTTTACTCTTGTATTTGTTCCCTTACAGCAGTCAGCCATTAAGATTACCTGCTCGAGAGTTGGTCCTGCATACTGTCCTGTGGAAGATTTAACCCAGTCAATTCCAGCCTCAATACAAAGCTCACATGCTGCCTTAATCTCGTCATCTGTCAGGTAGCATACTTCAATAATCATCTTCGTCATTACGCCCTGTGCAGCTTCTACATACTCTTTAAATTCCTGTTTAATCTCATCGTATCTTTTATCTTTTAATGCTCCAACATTCATACAGTTATCAAGCACTGTTGCACCCATACGAACGGCTTCTTCTGTCTCAAATGCTTTTACTGCACTTGTCTGCTGTCCAAATGGGAATCCGATCGCTGCTCCAACCAGGATATCCGTTCCCTTTAATTCTTCTGCTACAATTGGAGTCCAATAAGAAGATGAAAAACAAAATGCCTTACAATTATACTTAATTGCTTCTTTACAGCAGTCACGGATAGTCTGCTCTGTTGTCTGTTTCGGTAAAATAGCATAGTCAAAACACTTTCCTACTTCTTTTTTGGATTTAATCTTTGAAAAATCAATCATTTGTTACCCTCCTCATTTTTTAAAAATTCTTTTATACCCCCATAAACTCCATCTGCATCTAACTTATAATAAGCCATCAGTTCATTATAAGGGCCATTGCTGGCATAGCAGTGCGGAATTCCATGCATTTTTATCGGAACGTTTATACCATTATCATTCAATGTTTCCATGACAATTGTTCCCAATCCACCTTTGATATAATGTTCCTCTATCGTCATGACTCTGCCTGTTTTCTTTACAGAATCACAAATAAGCTCTGCATCAATCGGCCACACAGTCGGCATTCCTATATGTTCCACCTGGATGCCTTCCTCTTCTAATCGCTCTACTGCCTCCATTGCTGCCATTGTCATTGAACCTGTCGTGATTAACGTAAGTGCCTCGCCTTCTGTAATCTTACGTCCTTTTCCAATGACAAATGGTTCTTTTTCAAAAAGTACCGGAATCTTTGGATTTCCGATTCGCATATAAACCGGGCCATTCATGGAAAGCATTGCCTTTACTGCTTCTTCAATCTCATATGGATCCTGCGGTGCTAAAATAGTAACTCCCGGAATCATTCGAACAATTGCAAAATCTTCTAACGAATGATGTGTCGCACCAAGATCGGAATAAGTGATTCCACAGTTTCGACCTACTACCTTTACATTCTGGTTCATGTATCCAAGATCATTTCGAAACATTTCAAATGGCCTTGCCGTTACAAACGGTGCGATTGCACAAAAAACAGGTACTTTTCCTGTAGTGGCCAGTCCAGAGGAAATTCCGATGACTCCCTGTTCCATGATTCCACATTCAAAATATCTGTCTGGATATTTCTCAATGAATTCTCCAAATCCAGAACTTTTACCACTGTCGGCAGAAAGAACAACAATATCCTCATTCTTTTCCGCCTCCTGTGTCACAGCTTTTCCAAATGTTTTTCTCGGGTCCATGTAATTATCAAATTTCATCTTCATACCCCCTAAGCTGTTCCATCAAATCTTTTTCTAATGCATCACAATCTTCCTTACTTGGATTCCAGTAATGATAGGACGCCTTGCCTTCTCCTTCTTTCAGTCCCTTTGCCTTTACGGTATGAGCAACAATCATAGATGGTTTTCCTTCTTCAAATGGTAATGCATCAAATGCTTCCACGATTTCATCCATATTGTTTCCATCAATTTCTCTTACCGCCCAGCCAAATTCTCTAAACTTATCTCCAATTGGAGTAAAATCCATTACATCGGTAACCTTACCACTAATCTGTAATCCGTTAAAATCTACAATTGCTGTAAGATTATCCAGTTTATAATGCGCTGCTGCCGCTGCTGCTTCCCAGTTAGAACCTTCCGCTAATTCGCCATCTCCTAAAATGGTGTATACCTTAGATGGCTTCTTATCCAGCTGTAATCCCATTGCCATTCCTGTCGCAATAGAAAGGCCATGCCCCAACGCACCAGTACTTGCCTCTACTCCTGGAAGCTTATGCATATTCGGATGTCCTGCCAGCTTAGAATGTAAATGTCCGTATGTATCCAGAATTTCTTTTGGAAAATATCCTTTTTCAGCTAAGACTGCGTACTGTACCATACTCTTATGTCCTGCTGATAAAAGGAACCTGTCCCTGTCCTCCCAATCAGGCTTCTCTGGATTTACATTCATCTTGTAAAAATATAATGCGGTAACCATATCTATAGAAGAATACGTTCCTCCAATATGACCATGACCACTGGCTCTCAACATTCGAACTACATTCAGCCTGCATTTCGCTGCTGTTTCTTTCAAACAGCGTATAGTCTCCCTTCTCATCTTTCTCCCCCTCCAACACCTTAAATATTCCGTGTCGTTCTTGTATATACAACTATATGTCACATTATACAAAATGTCAAGGTTTTTTCATTAGATTTTATATTTTATATGAATTTTTATACATACTCCTCCTTAAAAGCATCCTGAAAGCAAAAAACCAACAAATAACATGCCTCTCTCTCATCCCTCTATTTTTTCCCAGCCCTTTAATAATTTTTTCTCCATACAAGGGCAGGTCCCAGAGAAGGACAATATATAAAAATGTGCCTTTGAGCAAGCTCTTAACACGAGTGCGGTAAGCAAGTGTTAAGAGTTCAGTGAAACGAAGCATTTTTATATATTGTCCTTCTCTGGGACCGTCTGTTTATTCTAAAAAATTACTAAAGGGCCAGGTACTACATTACCTGACCCTTTTAATTATTCAATTAATCTAAAATTAGAATAATTAACTCATATTATTTGTTGATGCTCCAATACCATCCATATGCATTACGGAAAGCCTTCACATCACTGCTGGAAAGGGAGCTTACCATCTGGCTGATATAGCTGTATGTCTTAGGACGCTGGCTCTTTAATGCAGATGGATTCTCTGTGTAATCACGGAATGATTCTGCAAAGTATTCTGCTGCATCCTGTGTTACATATGCTTTATTGTTGCCTACATAAGCGGACTTCTCTTCATTATAAATTCTTGTAAATTCTGAGGACTGATCAATCTTCTTACCATTGCGTCCCTTTAATGCAGATACGAAATGGCCTAACTCATGGAGTAAGTATGAGGACTGACCTCTCTTTAACTGGATATTATGATTCTTTGTACTAAACACACCAGTTGTTGCTAATTTGGAATTAATCTTAAGTTCAAATCCAAGGTTTACAAAGGCATCATAAACTTTAGAATCTACATGGCCTTTAATATCACTGAACTTGGAAATTGCAAATCCTGAACTGGAAACTGCTGTAGAAGCTCCTACAGAAGCAGCATTATTCGTTGTAGTTGTTGTAGTTGTTCCAAATGTCTGAGTTGTTGTCTTAACAGTTGTAACTACTGTAGTCCGAATTGTCTGTACTTTGGATTTCTTCTTAGTAGATGTCTTCTCTGTAGTCTGAACAGTTGTCTCTGTTACAGTCTGTACGGTAGCTGTCTTCTTTGTACTCTTCTTCTTAGAAGTCTTCTTCTTTGTCGTTGTTTTAGTCTTTTTCGCTGCTTTCTTTAAAGTCTTCTTCTTTGTCGTTGTCTTAGTTGACTTCTTAACAGAAACCTTTGGTGCGCTGGCTAATGGTACTTCTTCTTCACCAGCTACGATCTCATCTGTACCTGTCTCCGGCATAGTATCTGTGATATCTGCAACTGTTAATCCTGTACCGCCATTACCTGTATAAAAAATAACACCCGCACATAAAACAAGAGCTACTACTAAATAAGCTGCAGAAGCTAAAAACGACTTGTTACTTCTTTTCTTCATAAAAACTCCTCCTTTTCTGATAAGTGCCTCGCTTATGGCATTATCAAATGTTACGAGTTTATTATGAGAATATGCGGGGATGAGGACTATGTCCTCTTAATTCTACAAAAAAACCGCCTATATCTCTAGCAGATACACACGGCCACTCATAATATTCGATAATATTATCCATACGCATCAAAACGCGGCAACCGGCTGTCATAGGCTATGCCCTTAGACCCTTGGCTTTGCGTCCCCTGCTTTCACAAGGTTTGCCCACTAGAACATATTAATTTATTATTTTTATAATAACACAGAGGATTCGTCACGTCAATATTTTTTCCCAAATCCGTACTAATTCGAAAATGTCAAGTTTTTTTGCAACATTTTTTCAAAAAAAATTTTTAACATTGTTTACCTGTTATTCATTATTTATAATGACATAATCTAGCTTCAATTACAATTATTTTTGCCATCTTTTTTAAAAAAGTGCATAGAAAAAAGACTGTCTTCCGGCAGCCATTTTCTATATGCACCTCTTAGCTTTATCCTGTTAATTTTTCCATTTCATTAATAAATTGATTTTCTGCTGTATCATACTCAAATATCTTACGAGGATAATTATTTATCCATGTTTCTATTTCCTTGATTTCGGTTTTACTTTTCTTATCAAAATTAACTCCTTTTGGTATATGACGTCGGATTAATCTGTTTGCATTTTCATTAGAACCTCGTTCACAACTACTATATGGATGGCAATAATATACTTTCGTTCTTTTCTTTTTATTTCTTCTCGATTTTTCCAGACCTTCTGCATCAGAAAATTCTACTCCATTGTCTACTGTAATTGTTTTAAATACATCACGGAATAATCGCTCTCCACATTTTCTTTCAATCATGTTTAATGTTTTTACAACTGTTTGTGCCTTTCTGTCAGGCATCAGATACACGATTTCTTTTCTTGTTTTTCTCTCCGTTAAAACGAGCATGACTTTTTTGGATTTACCTTGAGGACCTACAACCGTATCCATTTCCCAATGACCAAATTCTTCCCTGAAATCAATATGTTCTGGACGCTGGCTGATGCTATCCCCCGCCTGCACTCTCTTTTGTACCTTTACTTTTTTCTTTTTGTGCTGCTTTTTCTTCTCCGGCAAATCTTCCATCGTTATATTTAAAAAGATACCTTTCTTTATGTAACTATATATAGTATTGGTACTTAATGTGACTGTAAATTCTTTTCCTTCTTTTTTTATTTCATGTAAGGCAGCCGCCGGAGAACGCTTTTCATCTACTATCTTTTTTTCTATATAATGTAACAACTTTAAATCACTGCCTATTTTTAGATCTCGTCCACGTTCCTTTAATTTTTTTTGATAATGTTCCTCTGCAACATATGGATCGTATACCGTTGATTCCGTGTAATCCGTATTTCTTTTTACAAATTCCCCTCGTTTTATTTCACGGTAGATTGTCTGACGGCAGACACCTAACCTTTTTGCAATAGTTGCAACCGATGTTTTATCCTGCAACCAGGCATATATCTTTAATCTATCTTCATATTTTAATTGTCTCCATTTTTTCCCCATAAATTATTCCCACCTTAATTTTATGCCTATACCTACATTTGTACTATATGTATATCTTACTTTAATAGTACATGTCAATTTGTTTCCGGGGCTTTTTTAATCGTTATTCTCCTGATTCATTTGTCTTAAAATAATAACGCAAATATTTCTTTAATCAAGGATTTTTATATAAATTCTATGAGGAAAAATTTAAATTTTTAAATATATTATGCTTTGCTATTTGTGTACCGAAATTCGGCACATTTTATTTTTTCATGTTGACAGGCGTAAAGAGATTTAGGAGAGAGGAGATAAAAAAGAGCAGAAAGGACTTAAAGTCTTTTCTGCTTTTTTGTATCTACCCTCTGTTTTTTCTTGCCGTGAGAACCCTTCTGTATTGTTGCATTTTATCTGCTCCGTACAAGGCAAAATATCTCTTTATCTCCTGATCTGTTAAGCCATCTTCGATACCTTTTATGATTTCCTCCTGCTCTTCCTGCGACAGTTCACTGGAATATCGCTGAAAACAGTCCATAATATCTCCAGATAAATCCCATTTTTTTCTATCCTGCACAGTATCTTCTTTCTTTTCGTTCCCCTCATTTTCATCATCTTCACTGTTTTCTGAAACCTGTATCTTTTTCACCATCTTCTCTAACTCCCGAAGGCTTGGCTGCGGAGTTTCGTTGAAGTTAAGATATAGAAAAGCATCTTCGTCTATCTGGAATGTCTGTATGTTATCATCCGTCTTGGCTTTTTCTTCATAAAATTCATAATCTTCCTGTGAGATATAATTTAGTCTTGATTCGAAACGGGTTGTAGTGTATTGCCTGTTTTCTTCATCATACGATACATATACAGGATTTTTATAACCATTTTTCCCTGCTATCTCCTGTGCTTCTTTAAATACTTCTGTATCAAATGACCAGTTTTTCTTATCATAGATTGGTCTTTCTCCTTTCAGAAACAGGATACAATCATTTTTCGGCATCCGGCTGACCTGTCCCGGAGTCATTAACTTCATTCCACCCTTGCTCATCTGCAGGTTTCCTCCTCCCTGCGAATGTCCTAAATTTTCGGAACGGCTGTCAATCGTCATATCCTCTAACATATCAGATATCCACTGATGTGTTGTATGTGCAGTAGCACCACTGCCGAGGAATACCGTTGTTGCACAGTTTCCCGTGAATATTTCCCATTTATCATTTGGATACAAGGTCTTTATCTGTGCTATATCCTGCAAAATAGGAACAATGGACATATTTCTGCTTCGTATCTCTCCCAGAAGCGTTTCGCAGTTTAAAGGTTTTGGACCAGCGTAATACTCATCTGCCCATAACCGCACATGGATAGGTAACTGTCCATCTCTCCGATCATCTGCGATACGTTTTAAAACAGTGAATAACTGTGTGTAGAACATATTGATAAAAAGATTATAGGAAGAATCCCCTGATGGCATAACAAGAAAAAGGGCAGTCTTTTTTTCTGGATTTCCCTCTACTCCTAATCCAAGTGATGGAATATCTATATCGTCAGTTCCTTCAAAGATTCTCTTGATTTCTGGGATTTCAAAAAGGCGTAACTGTGCATTTACCATAATAACGATAGAACGAACTGTTTCCGATGCTCCTTCCTTCAGTTTTCTATAATCCCGCACAGGTGGATAATCTACTCCATACCTCTCTTGTAATCTGTACATATCCTGCTGTAACTGTGTTGTCCCTTCCTCATCTATCTTTTGTGTTTCCCTGTTTACCAGTTCCAAAATTCCTGGCATGGATGCAACACGGTTTTCTTCTTTCGCCTGAAGCCATTCATATTCAAAGAGAGACTGCAGATACAGACCAACACCGTCATCCCAAAACGGGTCACCCTTTTGGGCATCTGGCGGTTTTACTGATGTCTGGATATTTGTGATAAGCTCTACCATGTCGGTATAATTATCTATATATACAAATGGATTATATTGGTCAGATTGTAACATATCTTTAAAGTTAAGGCTTTTTACTGTCACACCTTTTTCTTTCAGGTATCCCCCGTAATTTTTCAACAGGTCACCTTTTACATCTAAGATGATATTCGTCATATTGGCAAGCAGGATATTCGGTATCAAAAGAGAGGTTGTTTTTCCATCGCCGGAGCCTCCTAAGATGAGGATGTGCATATTTGGTAAGGCTTTTGCGTTCACCTTGATATTTTTACTAAGTAAAGTAACTGGTTCTTCTCCTTTTCCATAGAGTTTTTTTGCTGTCTTAGCAACGTCTGCCCATTCTGCAACACCATGTTCTGCATCCGGGTGAAAATTACGGTAATAGGTAAGGTAATAACAGACAAACATTGCCCATGCGACCAGGGCAATCCCCATGACTGCTGATGTCTTACTGTTTAACCAGTTACGGAAAGGGTGCAGCAATATATACGTCAATTTATCCTGATAATTTTGCATTGTCACACCATCCAGCGAAAAAAGCCCTGCTGCATAATAGGAAACAAGAAGTACAAGAACTAAGCCGATAAGAAACATCCCCCAGGGTGGTTTTCTTTTCTGTGTCATAAAATCTTTCTCCTTTTCTATAAAAAAGAACAGGCAGCATAGCATCACTGCCTGTTCTTTGTACCGAAATTCGGCACATTATTTTGATTTGATCGGCGGAGTCGGCATCTTTATCTTTAGATCACTTAAATCTTTCGCCTTTGTGTTTTCCTTATATTTTTGTAATGATGTCACTTTTCGTTCAACAGTTTTATCTACTTTATCAAAATAGCGTTTTACAAATTCCTCTCCTGTCAGTTTTCTCATCTCATGGTCTACCTGTTTTGTTATCACATCAAAAACAAACGGAGATTCATCTTTCTGCAGGAAAGCAATATAAGAGCCATTCTGCTTTTCAAAAACCTGTTCATTAGGAATGACCAGTTGCTTTTCATTTTTACCGTATGTACCTGGTATCCTGCACGAGAACTGGTTATATCTCTCCAGCCCATCCTTATTTATCACATTTGATTTTTCAACCAGTGTTCTTTTATCAATACTGACCGGGATATATGATGGGTCATTGATATATCGCAGATATGCTGTTGAGGATTCCTGTCTCATGGCATTGTGTTCGGCTGCTTCTATCTGTTGCTCTATTCTTCCTTTTTGTTTTCCCTCATACTTTGCATTCGCTGCTTTTAATTCAGGCGAAGCCGTATCAATATACTCTGCTTCTGTCTGCTGTCCTGTCTGCATATAATTGTCCATCGACATTTTTTTCATAGCAGGCACATCTATCATGCCCTTTTTTAATAAATCTTCCCGATATAATTTATACCATGATTCGACTTTAGGGAGGTCAGCATTGGCTACAACAACCTGTATCTCACCATCCCCAACGTGAAGGTCTGGAAGCTGGGAATAGTTTATCCCCATTTTTTCAAAATCTTCCTTTACCACTTCTTCTTCCTCTTCAAGAGGGAAGGAAATGATTGTTGTTTTTCCAGAAGTAAGATTCTTTAACTGCTGTAAATCTTTTTCCCCTCCTGTCATCTGCGACAGGATATGCCGTTGATACCATGCTCCAAAATTTTCCCTGTCTGGCTGGTAGACTGCTACCTGCAGCATCCCATCATTTTTTTCCAGATCGGGTAATACCATATAATGGATACCCAGTGCATCTAATTCTTCTGATAACTGTCCTTCTGGAATCTCAGGGACGTTCATGATGTCATATTTTCCCTCTGTTGCTTTGAGAAATTTCTGAAAGTCAGTAAATTCAGTTACCTTGAGCTTTTTTTCCTTTACCATGCGGGCAAAATACTGAATCAACAGCACGGTCCCCATTGCTGTTAATTTAAAAAATGGGTCCATATACCTTGCTGCGTTAGAAATTGCCATTACGACTTCTCTGCTTTTATCTTCCATCTTATCCATCTCCTATCCGTACCGAAATTCGGCACATTTTATTTATAATCTGGGTGCAGCTTTTTCCGGCTCTCTTTTCGGTAATACCTGTTCTTCTTTTTCTATCTGTTCTGTCTTTTCTTCTTCCTGCTTTTCCTCTCACTGTATATCATATTCTTTCTGCATCTTTTCAATATGTTCCGCAATCTCTTTGTTATCTTCTTCTGTTCCCTCCAGATACTTTAATGTTTCCTTCATAAGATTTATCAGATTGGATTGTGAAGCACGGTAATGAATCTCTCCGTTCTGCAGACTGTCAGGATATACATTTAAAACATTGCTTAAAAGGGTAAGGGTCATTTTGTCCGGCTGTTGTGTACCACTCTCAATCTTTCTTAATTCATCCGGCGATGACAATATGAGTCCGGCTAATTCTTCCAGACTATATCCCCGTTCTTTTCTTAATCGCAGGATACATTCTCCCATTTTTTCTAATCTTACAGGCATTTCTTCAGTTCCTCCTTCTTAATCATCTTTTTCGGTTCTTCCTTTGGTTTCATATCCAGTTCTGCATTTATTTTCGTCAGACGTTCCTGTACAGACCGTAATTCATTTTCCTTTTCAAAAGGTTTCTTCACTTCTTCTCTTGCCTGAACAAGCTGCTGTCTTGCCCCTTCCAGCCGTTCCTCTGCAACCTCTTTTTGTCCTGGCATTTTTCTTAATGCCGTAAGGATACGTTCTATGTTGCGTACAGGGTCTTTCTTTACTTCGACAGTAACGGAGGATTCTCTTGTCAGCTTTACATAAAAATTATTATCAAAAAGAGAATACGAAACCTTCATTTTGAATCCCTTAAAAGTCCCTATGTCTGCTGCATCTGTATGTTCCTTTTTCATTTTTGTACACGCTTGTACAAGAATCTCACCTGCTGTCTTTTCATCATTATAGGTAATCCCATGTATTTCCATTGAAAAAGGCGTGTTTAAGGCAGTATCTAAATGGATTATGTCTGCTTCATATGCTGAAGTCAGTTCTTCATATTTTGCAATCTGCTGTGGGTATTCTACCGCAATCGCATCCTGGAGCCGGAACAGGTTACTTTCATAATTTGCTTTTAGCATCTTTAATTTCGTTTCCTGTATATCCAGGTCCATTTTTTCCTTAATCTTAGGGTTTCCAGTTGCCAGGGCTTTTACCTCTGCATAAGATAAGGCAGCTTCATCCACATCCTGACAGGAACGGACTGGGGATTTGGAAGTCATGATCTGTCCAATGAACTTCTGTTTATTCTCGATGAGCTGGTCGAGTAGGTCAGCGATATTACTACCGCTTTCCCCTCTAAGAACCGTGCGTGAGAGTTTCCCCTCACACGGCTCAAGCACTTATAAGCCCTGCGTTAGCAGAACCAGTTCATCAACATTTTTCGAGTAATGAAGTTCTCTGTGGCAATCAGCATGTAATAAAACATTCTTTTCTTTAAAATCTGCTCCCACTTCCGTATGGATTCGGAATCCCCGTTCCACTGTGATAGGTTCACCACAATGCGGACAAATGCCTTTCTGCATTTTGTACAGTGCATTTAATTTCTTTCTTCCATTGATTTCACGAAGCATTCTCTTTGTGTCTCTGTCCTCAAAATATTCTGTGAAACGCTCGTCAAATGGTGTCGCTTCTGATTTTGTTTTCAGCCACCTTACTATTTTAGTATCAGTAGCATATATCAGATGTAATTCAAATGAGTCTGCCATATTTACACTGAATGTCCAGTTCCTTGTGCCGACTCTCCTGAAGTATTTCTTTGCTATCCATTTGTGGCTTTTCTTCGGATGCCTGCGTTTGCACCATCTCCACAGACATCTCCATACATCGAAATCAAATCTGTCAAACGCCTGCGAGGAGACATTATACTTTTGGAAATTTACCCAACCTCTGATGACCGGATTTAACTTTCTTATCAAGTCTTCCTGTTTCATAGATGGATTTTGCTTTATAATCTCCCGTATCTTATTCACAATGGCTTTATAGTTCTTTTTGGATGGTTTTGTAAGAAGCTTGTCTTTATACCACCGTATATTGCATCCGAGAAAATCAAAACCATCTTCGATATGGGTAATCACTGTCTTTTCTTCTGACAGTTCCAACCCTCTCTCTGATAAAAATTCCCGGATAATCGGGAGAACACCTGCTTCCAAAAGCTCTCTGCTTTCGCCTGTGACGATGAAATCGTCAGCATAACGTATAAAGTTCACTTTTGGAAAATATGCTTTTCCATCCCTTTTAGTTTTGTGGTATTTCTTCCTAATCTGGATTTCCAGACCATCCAACACCATGTTGCAGATAGTTGGTGAAATAGCCGAACCCTGTGGGCTGCCGAGGTCTGTCGGAAATAATCTTCCGGTCTCAACGTACCCACTCTTTAACCATTTATGCAGAATATCTCTGTCCATTGGGATATGGTTCAATATCCATTCGTGACTGATATTATCAAAACAGCCTTTAATATCTCCTTCCAGCACCCATTTAGGGGATTTTGCTTTATTCAGACAGGTAAAACACTGTTCGATTGCATCCTGGACACATCTCTTTGCTCTAAATCCATAGGAGTTAGGGTCAGCAGTGACTTCCGCAATCGGTTCCAGTGCAAATTTGTACAATGTCTGCATCGCTCTATCCTTCATACATGGGATACTGAGCGGCCTCATTTTTCCGTTCTTTTTCGGGATATATACCCTCTTTAACGGTAATGGTTTGTAGCCTCTTCGTTTTAAACTGAGAATTGCTTCATATTTCAGTTTGGGAGTAGACCATAAGATTTTGTCTACACCTGCTGTCTTTTTGCCTTTATTACTCGTTACTCTTTTTACAGCTAAAGCACGTCCGTAGAAAGAGTGTGTAAGCAGCCATTGCAAAGACTTTACTTTGCCGGTTCTGCCCTGTTGATGAGCCTTTACGATACGCATTTGCAGTTTTTTAACGTATGCATTCGCTTTGTTCCAGTCGATGCTGTCCCATGCCTTTGCAACGTCAGAAGTCGCACACATTTTCATGTTCATTTGCCTTACTCCTTTCAAAAATTCTATAAACTCTCTCGTAATTAAGCACCATGCGGAATTCTGCTCCCCTTTCGGGTGGGGCAAATTTTGAACCCCTATCCGTCCTCATTACAAGGTCGGCATTCGCTTCCTCCGCAATCCTTTACCCGCATTCCCAACGGCTTCCCTTACGGTCCGCTTGCCTTTGCAGGCGAGAATACGGGCTTGACACGTTCCACTTAATCAACAATCATTGATAGTTTAGGTTCCACCTCTACTCCGGCAGTCTTATGTCCGTGTATTCCTATCGTGGAGAGGAATATCCAACTGCACACCTTTTGGTTCAAGCCTGTCAGCTACTTTGGCTTGTTCAGCCTTAACGAAGCTTACGGTGATTCAGTTAATTAACCATGCTATCAGAAAGCCTGCACCCTAACCGCCTTGTAGCTGGCAGTTTCGCTTCTCCCTCACGGGATTAGCTCCAAATAGGGTTCCGTTTATATCCGCTTCCGAACAATGCCATTACTGGCAAAGCCGGGGATATTGGCTTCATCCAACGGAATGGATGGTTTGGTCGGGGTTACCGCCAAACAGTTAAATTAAGCGACTTCGTGTCGCACCCAGGAATAGGCATCAAACGTATTTTCTGTGATATAACGGAATATCTTCACTTTTTCATTTTGATTTCCCTGCCTTAATATACGTCCCTCCTGCTGTTCTATATCTGCAGGTCTCCACGGCACATCTAAATGATGCAGGGCGATGAGTTTGTCCTGGACATTGGTTCCTGCCCCCATTTTAGAAGTGGAGCCGAGCAGGAACCGTACCTGTCCAGAACGTACCTTTGTAAAGAGTTTTGCTTTCTGTACATCCGTATTGGCATCATGGATAAACGCAATCTCCTGTTCTGGTACTCCTTTCTGCATCAGTTTTTCTTTCAGGGCATCATAGACATTAAATGTCCCATCTTTTTTAGGTGTAGAAGAATCACAAAAGATAAGCTGCGCTGACTTCTGCTCTTTTGTTTCGTTCCATATCTCAAAACATTTTTCTGCACAGGCAGAAACTTTATTATTTTCCGTATCTGGGAGCATATCATTTATCAGACGCTGGTCTAATGCCAGTTTACGTCCATCGGTCGTAATCTTGAGCATGTTATCTTCCGATGGGTCTACTTCCCGGTTCCTTACCCTGTCCGCACGTTCTGACAGGGATTCTAATATTTCTTTTTGTTCTTCACTCGCAGGCAGTACGATGTTTTCATATTCTGCTTCTGGAACAGGCAGCCGTAACATGTCTGCAGTCTGTATGTCTGCTACTTCCTGAAAAACAGACATCAGTTCCGGCAGGTTAAAGAAGTTCGCAAAACGGGTCTTCATACGGTATCCACTGCCCTCTGGCGATAATTCCAGAGCTGTTACCGTCTCCCCAAATGCAGATGCCCAGTTATCAAACATTCCTAACTCCATTTCCTGCAGACGGTCATACTGCAGGTATCTCTGGATAGTATATAATTCTGTCATACTATTTGACACGGGAGTACCTGTTGCAAAAGTGATCCCCTTTCCACCTGTGATTTCATCCATATAACGGCATTTATTGTACATATCCATTGATTTTTGGGATTCACTTTGTGCAACCCCGGCAACATTTCTCATTTTTGTATACAAAAACAGGTTCTTGAAACCGTGCGATTCATCTACAAACAGCCTATCTACACCTAATTCTTCAAAAGTAACAACATCATCTTTTTTCTTTTCATTCAATTTCCCCAGCCTTACTTCTAAACTTTTCCGGCTTTTCACCATCTGCTTGATAGTATAGTTTTCTCCCTGCTCTTTTTTTGCCAGTGTGATAGCGATTTCAATCTCATCAATCTGGCTTTCTAAAACAGCACGCTGTCTTTCTGCAGAAAGAGGGATTTTTTCAAACTGGGAATGACCGATGATAATTGCATCGTAATCGCCTGTTGCAATCCTCGCACAGAATCTTTTTCGGTTTTCCGGGCGGAAATCTTTTTTTGTTGCCACAAGGATATTGGCAGCAGGATATAGAGTAAGAAATTCTGCTCCCCATTGTTCTGTAAGGTGGTTTGGCACGACAAACAGGGATTTATGAGCAAGTCCGATACGTTTTGCTTCCATTGCAGCAGCAGCCATTTCAAACGTCTTACCTGCTCCTACACAGTGAGCAAGCAGGGTATTTCTGCCGTAAAGCTGATGGGCGATTGCATTTTTCTGATGAGGTTTCAAAGTGATCTCTGGATTCATGCCAGGAAACTCCAGGTGACTTCCATCAAACTGTCTTGGACGTATCGAATTAAATTTTTCATTATAAATAGAAACCAGCATTTCCCGCCGTTCTCTGTCCCGAAAAATCCAGTCTTTAAATTTTTCTTTTATCATATCCTGTTTCTGGCTGGCTAATATCGTTTCTTTTTTATTTAATTCTCTATGTTCTTTTCCTTCTGTATCCGTGTAAGTATCAAATATCTGGATATTTTTCAGGTTCAAAGAACTTTCCAGTAAACGATATGCCGTTGCCCTTTTTGTTCCATATGTGTTTGTTGAGAGGATACTGCCATCTATATTTTTCCCTTCGATGTTCCATTCCCCTGTATATTCAGAATATCGTAACTTAATTATATTTTTGATATACTGCGATGGCTGGAAAGTTTCTCTCATAAACTGGTCATATACTTCCAGTGGAATCCACATCGTTCCCAAACGGACTTCAATCTCGGAAGCATCCAGTTTTTTAGGCTGTACCTTCTTTAACGCTTCTACATTGCTTTTATAACTGGTATCATTTTCTGATGTTTTTTCTGCTATACGCAGTTTTTCCCGGACATTTCCCGACAGATATTCGTCAGCCGTTTCCCATCCCTGCGTATCTGGATTTTTAAATATAACTCCCGTTAATTCTTCTGTGATCTGTTCAGCAGATTTTCCGCACAGACCTGACATAAAAGAAAGGGCAACTTTTCCGTTTTCCTCCAGTGATACTGCCAACGCTTCATTTGCAGTATCTACATGAGTGATCGTTTCGCTCTTTCGGATAGTACGTTTCGTGAACATGTCCGCTTTTCTGTCAAGGTTTCCATCTTCATCTAATTTCTCTAAAGAACATAACAGAGGATAAGAGGAATCTTCCGAGAAAGCCCTTTTGTTCGCCGTACTATTTAACAACCCCCATTTGGCAGTATACGAATCATAAAGTGTATTGAGCCTTACCTGTTCTGCAGAAATCTTTGTATCTGCATCCTCTGTTTCCTCCATTTGCAGACGGATCAGTTCACGGACACAGTCCCTTATTGCGACCATACCTGTGATACGTGCTTTTGCTGTTTTCGCTGTCTCTTTTTGTTCCAGACCGGATTCATTTTTATAATAAACCTCTCCCGTGTCAGATAGTACATAGCTGTACATCCGTACCTCGGAAGCATCGGGTGCATCTGTCGGCTGTTCTGCTTCGTACCGAAATTCGGCACGTTCTTCTTCCACTCTTTCAGGTATATGTCCTGTAATATGTGATATAGCAGCCCGCAGCCGTTCTCCTAAAGGAACTCCCTCTTTTTCTACACAAGTAGTTTCCATTCCATATGGTCCTGATATTTCCTGCATTGTTCCCAATATCATTTCCGGGTGTTGTACAAAATAGCTGTTTATACGGAATCCCTGTGCATCTTCTGTAATAGTGGTCCATTCAGGATTTTCTATTTCTCTTTCCCGTTTCTGCAGAAATAAAATATCCGCTGTTACTTTCGTTCCGGCATTTTTAAATGCCGTATTAGGCAAACGGATAGCTCCCAGTAATTCTGCCTTCTTAAAAAGAAATTCCCTGACTTTTGTACTTTCTTTATCCATTGTACCTTTTGTTGTGATGTACGCAGCAACACCACCAGCACGTAATTTATCCAGAGTTTTTGCAAAAAAATAGTCATGGATTAAAAATCCATGACTGTTATAAACTGGGTCATTTACCCGGTAATCTCCAAATGGCACATTTCCAATCGCTACATCAAAGTATCCATCTGGATAGTTGGTACGTTCAAATCCTATATTCTGGATATTTGCTTCAGGATAAAGATAGCCTGCTATCTTTGCACTCATGCGGTCTAATTCAACACCATATAAAGTAGAACCATCCATATTTTCTGGAACAAGACCAAAGAAATTCCCAATCCCACAGGAAGGCTCTAATATCCTTCCCCGGCTAAATCCCATATTTTCTAATACCTGATACATTGCTTTAATGATAAGGGGCTGCGTATAATGGGCATTTAACACGGATTCTTCTGCAGAACGGTATTCCTCTGGAGTAAGGGCAGTCTGTATCCGTTCCCGTTCTTCCTGCCACTGTGGTTTCTTCACATCAAAGACATCTGCGATTCCGCCCCATCCAACGTAATCTGATAGTATGTTCTGTTCCTCTTTTGTTGCCTGCCGTTGTTCCTTTTCTAACTGTTTTACCGTTTCGATCGCAAGGATATTCTTCCAGCATTTTTCACGGATTGTTCCTGTTCCCAGTTCTTCTTTTGAAATATGATAATTCTGCCCCATGTTTTCAGAGACAGGGGTAATCGCTATATTGTCCGTATCTAAGATTTCTTCCTGAAGTTCTGTTGCTGCAATCCTGTCTTCTCTTATTTCTGCAGCCCAGTTTATCATTTCATCATAACTGATCTCTCTTATCTCATCCGCATGGCTCTTAATATAATTTTTTGCTTCCTTTTCACTATAAAAGAGAAGCGTTTCTGGAAGATACGTTTCTAACCCGTCATTCCCCTTTTGTATCAGACGATAAACCGGCTTTCTGTTTCCTTCCGTATCGACTGCTGTGACAAAAGAACCTGCAATATCTTCATAATCTTCGCTGCTTTCAACAGCCACCTCAATAAGATTTGATTCTTTTTGCTGTTCTTCTATCCATGCACTGGCTTCTTCCCTGCTTTTACAGTATTTATTACGTCCAGAAAAAACAAACTCGTTATTTTCCCTTGTCCATTCCTGTACATCAAATGGAAAGTCTATGCGACCTGTATCCATAATCTCATACTTTTTATCCTGTAAAACTTCTGGTTCTTCTTTATGTATCAACGCAGTGATCTGTTTCCTTTCTGCAGGTGTCAGATCTAAGTGGTTTTCAAGATACGGCAAAAAGTTTTCATTATACTTTGTGAGTTGTTCTATCTTTTCCTCTAATATGCCATCTTCCTCCCAGTATTGTCTATACATACAATCTGGGGACAGACAGTAATCATAATATTCCTGGATATGTTCTATCAGGGATTTTCCTTCACTTCCTATGTCATATCTTCCCTGGAAAGAATATTCTTCTCCATTTATAACTGCATAGATAGAAAATGCTGTCTTGTAATAAGAATAACCTTCTCCTTCATTCTCCTGCTGCTCCATCTCCTGTTCATCTAACTCCGCAAACAGTCTGTTTGCTGCCGCAAAAGATATTTTAGCAGTAACATAGGCTTTCTTCTCCTTATCATAGTGGCTTAAAATATCATGTTCAGAGAAGTCAATCTGGAATTGAATAGTATCTGCCTTTTTTTCTTCCTGCGTACCGAAATTCGGCACGTTCTCCTTTGTATCTGTTTTTTCTTCCTGTTGTATATAAGGATACTCTTTATTTTCTATTAAAGTGCGGATACGTTTTTCTGCTTCTTTCCATGTCAGTTTCTTTTGTATGTTTCCCTTTTCTAAATGAAATCCTTTGGCATCGTGCCATTCATTGGAATTCCGGCTTTCTGATATAGAATGGGAATGACCTCCCATACCATACTCCTGTTTCAGGAAATTAATTGCTGTTTTGGTATCCGGCGCAGGCTCCTGTTGATAGAAAGAAAGTATTCTTCTTTTTCCTCCCTCAACAATACCTCCTTCCTGCAATAATCTATCTATCTCATCTGCTGTGATAAATACCATTGGAGCTATTTCCTGTACATTTTGTGGAACAAGAGGAGACAGATTCCCTAACTTATAGAGTCTCTCTGCCAGATTCTCACATCTTTTTTCCTGCCATTGGCTTATGCTACCTGCTCTAGCTGTTCCAAAAAGTGAAATCTCATCGTATAACTTTTTTATACTGGCAGTCGCTTTTAACTCCTCAATGATTGATATGACAGCTTCACTATGGATGTTTCCCCATCGGGACTGTCCCATATCTTCTTTATAAAAAAATGCAATAAGTCCTGCCGTTTCTTCCCGAATCGTACTTATTGCATTTTCTGATAATTCTCTTGTGGTAAACTGCCCATTTCTATAAAGAATTTCTATCCGTTCGGCAGCTTCCTCCCATGATAACAGCCTTTCAGGATTCTTTCTTGCACCATTGCCTCTGCGAAAAGAAATCCCTTCTTCGTTATACCAGACACTCACTTTTATGCCGTCTGGCATTGCAAGCCCTTTTCCACCTTTCCAGTTTTCTTTTAAATCTTTTGCAAGTATTTTTTGAGGGTTTTCCTGTGCCAGATCAAGCAGGACATACTCTAACGAAAGTTCATTGTTACCACCTGTTCTCAGGCATTCATCAATATAGTTATCCGGGAATGCAAAAACAGCAGCAGGTGTATTACCTGCTGCTGTTCCATACTCAGCTTGCTCTTGTGGATTTTCCGGGAAAAGGCTTAACTGTATATAATCTCTTCTTTGATTATCTCCTCCGCCTGCTGTTTGCAGTTGTTTACGAGTCCGACCCACTTCATCTGATCGGCTGCCTTCAGTTCCTCTGTTGCTCCTGCTATCTTCATCAGTTCTGGCATCAGTTCGTCCATTCTCTCCTCTGCCTGTTTCTGAATGTCTATCATATGTTGATTGATTTCCCCGGTCATCATCATCGCCGTATACCTTGATTTCCGATGCTGCTCCAGATAATCGGCTCTCATTACTCCGTATTTCCCGATGTATCCCTTCGGAGCTTCCTTTAATTCCAGATCCGGATACAGCAGTCCGTCCTCCTTCTTTGTGTATGTCAACGTCATTTCTGTTCACCCCTCTCTTTTGTTCCTGTGTTTTATTATCTTTATTATATTCCCTTTGATTGCTTTGTACAATAGACTCTGCTCTGTTTTTTTGTAAATTTTTCTGCCACAAATACCGGGATATATCTTTCAATACAAAAGAACATTGCTCACTTACAGGTGTTCCTAAACAAGAAATCACATTGATATTATTAAAATCAGTAATTGCCCGAAAATCCTCTAAATACATATAGTCTCCGGGTTCTATCCCACATCGTCTTAAAAGCATATACCAGGCAGAATGAATAAATAACTCCCGATATTCTTTGCGGATAGTATCTATATCTAAATCTTCAAGATAAGATCCTTGTTTTTCCTTCAAGATTTCTGATATTTCATCATCTATCACATCATTAACCGTTTCTTCTATTAATTGTTTTAATACCAAACCTAAATCTTTATTTTGTGGTCGTATATTGTATTTATTATTAATATAGTCACATAAATCTTCCTGCCCGTCTTCTCCCAAACTCCAGATATAAGGTTTTCTTATATCGGTTTCTGGAATATTGGAAGCCACCCCTGTATCACTATAATCATATACATAACGAAGCTTTCTATTTTCGCCATTTCTGACAATAAGGGCAATTCCTTGTGTTCCCCTTTTAACATAGTGATTCATTTGTTTCCACTTTTCAAAACTTGTACATCCTATTGCATTTGGTCGCTGGGCATAGATCATAAGCTGGGCATCAAAAGTATACTGATATACACGAGATGCTGTATTTAAAAACTTTAGCCATTCCTGTGGTGTAGAAGAAACTTTTCGGACAGTTTCTCCAAACAGTTCTTCTGCAGTTGGTAATGTCATTGCCATACATCATTCCCCCTTTATAATCTTGGAGCCTGTTCTGGTTTTTTAGGTTTCATCAACGATTTTTCTTTTTTATTAAAATGATTCTCTAAATAATTTACTGCTTTTTGAACTTCCTTGTTTTCTTTGTAAAAAGGTACTATATCAAGAAATTCCCTACAAATCTCTCCGCCTTCAAACAAGCTACATTTTCCCGGATATAAATTTTCTTCTGGAAAATGTAAGTCAATACCAATTCCTTTTCTGCCATGCATCCTTTCTTCTGGTATCTTTTCATATATTTTTATTGCTTCATCGAGTGTTAATCCCTCATGGTATTCACCTAATGATGGAAATTCCGAACATTCCGCAACATAAAAATCAACTTTTACTATATACTCTGCTTCTTCAATGTCCTGTTCTAGCTGCTCATAATCCGTCTCACGAATATTTTCAATAGTTATTCCTTCATCATTTAAAATATCTTCTGTCGCTTCTGCAATCGAAACCTCTGGATTATCATAAACCCCTCCATCCAATTCTTTAAACTCATGATTGTAAAATGTGTAATCATATCCTCCGTCTGTTTCATGAATCATAAAATAACCGTTATCTGGCAAGAGATATGCAACTTCTTTCTTCTGATATAGAGATTTGCTTAATAAATATTCTCCAATTAATTTCATTGCTTCAGGACTAAAGCCATGCCATAAATCTTCTGCAATAACCTGTCCTTGTTCATTTACGATAATATCTGCAACCTGTTCTCCAAATTCATCATGCCGCATCTGAAAAAATTTCTCATTGTGAAATTCCTGCATCTGTATTGAATGCCATGTTCCAAAGTGTCCTTCAGCTGTAAAACCCTTTGTTGATTCTGTTATCTGTTCTACTACTCTTAATGACGGCTCTTTATAAAAATCAGGCAACGGAACAAACCCTATCATGTCCACGTAAGAGACATTTACTTTGCCATTTCTTTTTATCAAAATAATATCACTTACAGAGAGGGAATGTCCTGTAAAATCATCAGGATGTGCAATATTAAATTTTGTAAACAGGCTGTCTCTATTTTCATCTGCTCCTAAAATATCACTGTAAACAAGCTGATACTCTGTTCGCTCTGGTACTTTTCCTTTTGAACGTAAAGAATCAAAAGAAAGGAAAGCATAATCTCTTCCTGCACCTTTCCTGTTAATCTGATAAATTCCATAGGCATCTTCTTTTCCATGCAGGATTTCTTCCTCTGTCAGCCTGCCACCCGTTTGTTCTATCTTTACCATTATTGTCCCCTCCGTTTCTTTCTTACTTGTCTTAATCTCTGCATCATTGCAGGAGTAAGACTTGCAGAAGCATATGTTTTCATTTCCTCAACAGTGTCACCTTCTTCGAGACATTTAATCAGAAATTCTTTTTGTGCTTCATTAAATGTATCGCCTGCCAGATACGTTTCAATAAATCTATCCGGCTCCTTTGATTTCTTTTCTTCTTTATTGAAAAAATGCCAGCGCTTCTTTTTTTCGGTTACATCTCTTACTGAATTTTCTTTTTTAGACGGTACCTCTTTTTGCTCTTCCTTATCATCGTCAGATGATTTTTTTTCTTCTAACTGTAAAAGAAGTGTCTTCTTTTCTGTTTGCCATGTTTTTTTATTCTGCTCTATCTCATTCACTAGACTTTGTATCTTTTCATCTCTTTCTTTTATTAATTCCTCTTTTGCTGCCAAAGAGTTTTGATAGGATTCCCTTTGTTCCATAAGGGCATTTTTTTGTATATCTAACGTCTGTTGCAATGTAGCGTTCAATGTTATTCTTAATTCTTCCGTCTCCTGAAACACCTTACCAGCTTTATCATGTAACTCTGAAATCTGCTTTTGCATTTCTGAATTAGGTACGAACATGTTTTCCAGAAAATTCAGCCGTTCTTCTTTGATGTGTTTAATTTTAACCCGCCAGTCCTGAACAGCAATGCTATCGATTCGACGTATCTCTTCCACAGTCATTCCATCTAATGCACATATGCAGTAGTATTCCCGGAATACATCGTCATCTATCTCATCCAAATAGGCAAGCATTTCAGCCGTACAGTTTGCTTCCTGCAAAACCTTTCTTTGAAATTCTATGATGATATTTTTTTCCTCCTCTTGCTCCATTTATTTTCACCTCCTGTGCCGAATTTCGGTGCGTTCTGTTTTTGAAATCTTTTGTTCTTTATTCAGACTTCTTTCTTCTTCAACGATTCGGTTTACAATCCGTTTCTCATGACGGATTTCCTGAAGTATTGCATTAATCTGCTGTCTTTCTTCTTCAGCTTTTAACATTCCTTCGGGCATCTGTTTCAAGAACGTATTTAATTCCTCTTGATATATTTCAAATCGGTCATCCCAATCTGGAGTATCAGACAGACGTTTTTTCAAAGCCCGGTACTGCCTTAACATTTCTTTATCTTCCACTGAACGGAGAGAACTCCGGCAGTTCATTAGCTGCTTCTCTTTTGCCAGTAAAGCATTTTGTTTTTCTAATAAATCATCCTCTGTCTTAATGTCGTTTTTTAGAATGTATTTGCATTCTTCATATAACTCATTAATCCGAATGGCATTTTTCCGCACATCTTTTTGATTTACTGCATAAGGATTTTTCCCTTCAAGATAATGCCCTGCTTGATAAAAAATTTTGATTTTTTTAATCTGAAATATCGTAAGTGTCTCTGTATATTGAAAGATTTCTCTTTCATATTTCTTAGACAATTTAGAGGACAGAATACTTTCTGCCCCCTTTTCCTTTCCTTTGTTTTGAATCCTCTCTTGGATTTCTTCTTTCCTGTATCCTGTACCAAGACGGGAATCTCTCCGTCCCCGTTCAAAACCGGGTGGGATATATGTCACATACTTCCCTTGACGGATTTTATAGCCTAGACTTTCCATTTGCTTCACAAAATCGTTCCAATCTTCTGATGCAGCAATCACAAAGTCTATGTCTGCCTTAATAATCTTTTCAGATGATGGTCTGCCCTCTTTCTCTGCATAATGTGCTGCATAAGATTTCCCTATCTTATTATGTGGGTCATAAACCAGTGGCGGCAGACCATATTTTTCACAAACACGGTCTGTAATTGGCTGGATATATTTTTCCCAGTCTCCTTTTTCATAACGGTACTTATACCCATCCATTCGGTTGACAGAATTAAAAACAATATGTCCATGCATATGTTTTTGGTCAGTGTGAACGGAAAACACATAATCAAAATTTTCTCCCAGATATTCCTCACAAAAATCATTGATCACAGCATATGCTTCTTCTTTTGTCGCTTCTCCCGGTGGAAATGAGATAACGAAATGATAGCCTTGCCTTCCATTTTCTTTTTCCCATTCTTGCTTTGTATCCATCATTACCTGATAAACTTCCTGCGGAGTAGTTCCTGCATTTCCTCCAACCAGACCCTCTGTTTTATCAGAATTTAAGATATACGAAATACAATTTTTTAAATGTGCCGCCCCACCTCCCTGTGGTGTTCCAATATTCGATAGCTTAGTGATTGCCATAATCCTCTACCTTCTCATTAAGTGTTTTCATCTCATGCTTTACCTGCTCTAATGCTTTTTCAAGATTATAAATATCAATCTGATTGCCATAACCAGCATTAATTTTTGCAACAACCTGATTGATGTTGACTCCTATTTTACGCACTTGGTAGGAAAGAGTTTTTAACTCTTTTTTCAAGCTGACAGGATCATCGTCCTGTAAAAAAATACACTTCCGTATATATGCAGAAGTGTTTGCTTTTTCTCCCTTTTTTGTTTTTGTTTCGGGGTCATTCTCCGCTTTAGCTAAAAGTAATTGATACTCTTTTTCTGTCAGCCGGAGGTCGAATCTCCTTTTCCTTATTTGTCCTCACCTTCTTGTTCTTTTTCCTCTATTGATTCTTCCTCTGATTCTTTTTCTTCAGTAAATTCAGACATGTACATGTCCAAAACCGTTTTTAAATCTTCGATTTTTTTAGCATCCATCGGTCCAAGATATTCCGTAACGATTTCTGCAAGCTGTTTATTTTCTTCATTCTCTTTCTGTTCTTTTGCTTTTCTCAGTTTTTCTTCTACCTCTTTTTTTCTTTCTGCGAGTCTGTTTTCTTTCTCTATTAATTTTTTAAGCTCATCCTCTAATTTTTCAATCTGTTTATTCCAATCCATCTCATCAATCTCCTTCTTTGTTTTTCTTTTCAAGTGTATCTATTTTTACTTGTAGATTTTTTATCTCTGCCTGCAGTGCTTTTCTTTTTAATAGTTCATACTGCGACACCTCTGTAATCTGATTTGGATATTCATAACGGCAGAGAGTATATTTTTCTTCTTCATCATCGCCTCTTGGTGATGGATATTTTCGATACATCTTATACCATTCTTCAAGAAAATCATTGATAATACTATCGCTGTCAAATTTTAAATAGTATCCGTCCTCTTTCTTAACCGGGCGCAATCCGTGAAAATCTTCCATATCAAACAGTGCGTAAAACATTTCCTGATAGGAAAGCATATCTGCATGGATCAAAGCACCTTCACCAACTCCTAAAGCATTACACATATCTTTCAAGATTTTTTCTCTTGGAATTTTTTTATTTTTTTCATACTGCGCAATCCTTACATCTGCGGATGAAAAAGAAAAGCCACACATCACACCTAATTCTTTTTGTGTGTACTTACGCAGCATACGGATTTTTTTAATCTTTTGCCCCAGAGAACCGGGAGATACCCAATTTTCTTTTTTGCATTCTATGATTTGCTTTATCCAATCCATCTCATCCATCCTTTAGAATCTATTTTAGGAAATCTGGTTTTCCATAAAGTTCTTTTTTTTCTGCATCGTTTGAAAAGGAACTATTTTTTTTACCTGTATTTTCCTCAATCTTTTTTTCGATTCTATCCAGTTTATCCTGTATATCTTCTAATTCATCCATTAAATTTTCTTGTTCAATCCCCCTTCCAAAGTATTGTATTGCTGCATTAACAAACAAACTTTCCTTTGGATATTTTTGTTTATCTCTCATCTCAATAAATTTCAATGATTCTTCTGTCATTCTATAATGCTTATCATTTCCTATTTTAAACATCTCCTTTTGTAATATATTTCCTAAAACTATATCCCTAATATGGGAATTTTATATATCCCATTTTCGGGAATTACATCCCTTTTCCGGGAAAATGCACATCCCATTTCTGGGAAGTATATCCCAAATACGGGAATTTTATATATCCCACTTTCGGGAATCATATCCCTTTTCTGGGAAAAAACCATATCCCATTTTCGGGAACTATATCCCAGAAAAGGGAAAAATAAGCCGATAGGCTTATTGCAAGATACGCATTTTGTACACACAAAATACATCTTGTTAGGGGGGAAACCCCTAAAACCCCCTTTCAACAACCAACGGCATCTGCATCCCCTTCTTTCAATGCTGACCAGAGGAATTTATCCATTCCTCCACAGCCTTATCATATAAGTTTTGCATCTGTGCCGCATATTTGTTTTGAAAGAAAAGATAAAAAGCATCTGCAGCTTCGCCTGCATTTTCTAAAAGGATTTTTGCTTCTTCGGCTCCGCACTTTTTCTTTAATCTTTCAAAAAATTTTTTCTTAATATTGATTTCCTCAGCCCGGATAATCAGATTTATTTTAGACCCAAGTGTACAGTCCATTAAAAATTTTTCGTATGCAAATGTGAAATCTTCCTCCAAAATTTCACCGCCTTTCTTTTTCTCTCCCTGCATTATTCTAATGAGAATGTATAGGTACCATCTTCAAAAGTTACCGTGATGTTTTTTCCGTCACTTCTTTTTGTTACAAAATCCAGTACGGCTTTATAATTTTTCTCCCCTGTATTTTCAACAGAAGCAACATAAAAATTTCTCCGTTCTTCCCCTTCTTTCTCTAAAAATTTTAGTAATTCCTGAGACAGTTCTTTTTCATTAGCTACTGCTTCCAATGAATTATCCTGGTCGGTAATCTGTGGATTACCAAGATTGATTGGCTCTGTTCCAATCTCGTTATAATCTTCTTCGTCATCCTGCATTGTATTTTTTTCCTGTGGCATTCCTCCATAATCTTCAATATTTTCAATCTGCTTTTTATATGGGGCAAATGAAAAAATTTCTTTTCTCTTATCGTAGGAAATAAGAATAATAGAATTATCATCATCATCTAGTTGTAGATAAAATGTTGCTGTCCCTGCATTACTTGACACATCATCATCATACTTTGAAAGGGCATTAATCCATTGTACATTTTTATAATTTTTTTCAACATACTCTGCTGCCTGTTCTTCAAAATCTGTTTCATTTTCGGAATTTATATAATAGATATATTCCAGATTTGTGAAATGATATTGTTCTCTTTTTTCTTTTTCCGTCTGTTCTGCAGTGTCTTCTGTTTTGGGTTGTTCCGTTGTATTTTCCCTGCTGTTTTGATTTTTTTTGGGAGCGAAAAAACATAAAGCGGAAACAAGTAAAGCAAAAACCAGAAAGACTGCCAGTAGAAATATCACTATTTTTTTCTTCATCCTGCTCCTTTCCTGTACCGAATTTCGGCACATTTTCATTATTATCTCAAATGATTTTTCCCAAGATTGACTGCTTTAACAACCCGGCTTTTTGCCCATTCTGGATGAAATCTCGTGACGGTTTTTCCTGTGTGATACCACATGGATTTGTTTACAACAAATTCAACGACACTGTGTCCACCATCATGTCCCCATTTATTGCAGCCTGCATCAGACATATTTTTTTCATCACCCATAACTCCATGTATGACTCTGCCATTTGCCAAAACAAAATCTATCTCATCACCAATCTTTCCGAAAGTTGGAGTGCAGGCTATCACGTATCTGTCTCCAATCTTTCCGAAACCATTTGCATCATAATGTTCTCCCGTTTTTACTCGCAGCTTATATTGGTTACTTCCTGTTGAAGTAATGAGTGACCATCCCATATAAGTAAAACTATCCCCGTATGGCGATGGGATGTTGATTGTTTTTCCTGAGCCATAACTGTCCTGGTCTTTTACACGGAGTATCACTGTTATGACAGCCCAGTTGATCTCCCCTTTACGGACAGACTTTACAAAAACACTTCCCGGCTTTTTGTCTTTTGTCTGGTCACGTCCAAAATCGTACCAATATGTTTTACCGTTCTCATCTTTTCCGGCATAGATGTTCGTATGCCCTTTGAAAAGGCAAATATCCCCCGGCTTTAAGTCGAGGTCTTTTGATTTTTTCCCGCCAGTTTTTATAATGTCAAATCCTTTTTCAATCTGCTTTCTTACCGTTCCGTTACAGCTTAATTCTCCCGATTTATTTCCGAAGAATATCTGCCCCTTTTTCAGAAGTCCAACTTCCTGAAGCACAAGACAGACTCCATGGGCACAGTTTGTCCTCTTAGCAGACTGTTCTGCTGCTGCAAGTGAACCTTTCAGGTCAGTATTGGAATACACCCATTTTTCCTCCACCATCATTTTACCAAGCTCCTGTGCTTTTGATAAGATCTCTGATGCTGTCGAGGAAGTGAGTCCTTCGTCTGGATAATCCGGAGTACCGTATCCCATGATGCCTTTATAGGTAAGCTCATAATGTCCACGCATGACCTGATTATTTTTGTTGCCCTCTATGGTATGTACGATTCCATTTTCGACATACTCAACGATACCAACGTGATGGGATTCTCCCACCCCGCCTTTATCAAAATAGATAATATCTCCTGCCTGTGGGGTATAACTTCCAGCCTTTTGATACTGCTGCTTATGGATAAACCATTGCCGTCCTGTCTCGCAGGCGGCTGTCTTTGGTATGATATTGCTCTCGATAAAACCACATTCATTTGCACACCAGGAGACAAAAGCGTGACACCAGGACATTCCGTCTGTTCCTGTATACACTCCATACTTTGTATGGTTACCTGCTCCTTCATGGTAACCGATTTCCTGTACAGCAACTGCAACAATGCTTGCGCCGGAACCCGATGCGTAATCTGTATTGTCCACTGCGGCTGCAAAACCTGACAGCAAAGTGATGATGATTCCGAGGAAAGATACGATCACAATGATCGGTATTAACAGAATCAACAAAACAAAAAAGATTGTCACGGCAATCTGTGCAGCAAAGTACATCACTGTGACTACGACAGAAGCAAGCATAGCTGCGGCTGCCACGCCAGGGCTTCCTGCAGTTTTATTTTCCTCGATAAGCCGGGATAACTTGGTCTGCGTTTTTATCCTCTGGCTTTCGATTGCTGTATTTTTCTGCTGCAGCATTTCCTTGAAATTTTCTGCAGTTTTTTTTGCGACCAGTGCAGCCAGACCAGCACCCGTAGATGCGGCTGCTGTATCCACTGTTTTTGTTGCAGCATTCCCTGCAGCTTTTGCTGTTTCTGCCGAAGTAGAAGAAGAAGCAATATCTGCAGCCTTTTCTCCTCCGGCAACGGTACTCTGGGAACGGATAGCTACCCGGCTGTCTCTTGACTTCGATGCGATTTCTCCATTTCCTCCATGACTGCCGATCTCTTTTTTATCAACAGGTTCTTTCCATGTATTTGATCTGTATTTTCTTTCTTTTGAAAAGATTTTTGCTGCCTGTTTTTCTTTTTCCTGAACGGAACTGGGTTCTGTTTTTGCAATCCCGTTCCGTTTTTTCTGCCGTTTTAACTGCCGTTCTGCCTGCCTGATATAACGCTGCTTTGCAGTATAAGACAGCCTTTTCCATTCTTTTTTTTCTTTTTTGGAAAGATAATGGGCAGGGTCTATGCTGACATTTTCGTTTCCCTGTTCCTGTTCCTCATTTCCATTAAGAGGGTCGGTGTTCTTCACTTTCTGGATAGCACTCTGGGAAGTAGCAAACGCACTGTCCATTCTTTTAAAACTCGCTTCTTTTGCTTTTTTTACTGCCATAAGCATCAGCCTGCTTTCTGATAACGGATATTGCCTGCTTCTTCTGTTTTTATGAGATACCCTTGCTGGCACAGAAAACTTAATTGTTTTTCTGCTTCTTCCTGTGTGATTTCTAACACAGATAACAAGTCACGGACAGTAACCGGGGCAAGTTCCGCCATCTGTAAGATAATCTCCTCAATACGGTCATTGCTCTCCTGCTGCTCCTGTCTCTGCTTCTGTTTTTTCTTTTCTGCTTCTTTTGCCTTCTCGTGAAAATTGGTATTGATAAGCGGATACAGTTCATTTTCTTTTGAGATTTTTGCATCAAAGAGGACAACCTTTTTACCCCATACCATAACTCCTTTTCCTACTTCTTCAGAATTTAATGCGTTAAATTCTGTCTGAGATAACTCCTGGATCTGGGCAAGGGCATTCGCATCGGCACCTCCCTGGTCTAAAAAGCATTTATAGTTACAGTTACTGAACAATTCTTTTAACATCTTGTTTTCCAATGCTGCCGTGATATTCTGCATTGCCATTGTACAGATGCCGCCATACTTTCGGAAAGTCGCAACGGCAGTATTAAGCTGTTCTGCAGAAGTACCTTTCCGGCTGACTACCTGTGTCTCATCCACGATAAAATGCGTTGCCCTCTGTGCTTCCTGATTATATTCCATACGGGTAGAGGTATAGTGCATGACTGTTACCATGACAGGCTCCCAGTTATCCGGCGGGACATTTTTAAGCCCAAAGCCGATCATTCGGTTATCCAGACGTACCGTGGACGGATAGGCTAACATATCACAGCTTCCTTCTGTATATTCTTCCAGAGAGTTAAAGATTGGCTTTATGATAGATCTATCATAATCATCTTTTGCATTCTCCAGTTCCAGCCTGATCTCCTCCCGGAGCATCCGTAAGGTTGCCTGTTTCTTTAATCTTTTCTGTGCAAAGATTTTATCAAACATCTTTCTTGTTGCCCTGCTGACTACGGTAGCGTGTTCCTGTGTAAACAGGATATTTGTCATGATAGCTGCCACAAGGCTTTTTGCATACTTTGTCTGCGTAGCGATAAATTTTTCTTTTGTGTCTTTGTCCGCATAAAATACCGCATCGGACACCTCAAATCCATTGATATATATCTTTGATTTTGGGGTCAGGTCAAAATAGGAACCACCATATTTTTCTACAATCTCTTTAAACTCATTTTGCGGGTCTAAGATTAAAATATCATCTGACGTGGAGATAAGTGTCTGGAATATCTCTGTTGCCTTGATAAGCACCGACTTACCAGAACCCGTGTGTCCAACAATGATTGCATGAGGGTTCATCAGCAGTTTCCTGTTTCCGAATATCAATCGTTTTGTCGTGAGGTTCAACCCATAAAAATATCCGCCTGGGTCTAAAATATCCTGGGCAAAGTATGGCTGCATCGCAACCATTGAGGAAGATAGGAAGAAACGCA
>ERZ857982.362-NODE-362-length-69190-cov-4.683069_pt1 | contig 69190 bp, 70 predicted proteins | sample MGYA00519955_ERZ857982 | MGnify/ENA primary metagenome ERZ857982 (study PRJEB31778, sample SAMEA3449416) | human gut metagenome | biome: human gut; feature: human-associated habitat; material: faeces | place: United Kingdom | collected 2010/2012 ... | reverse complement strand
CCTTTGCGGTTGATCATGTTTTCCAGGAAAACAGGCTGTCCCTTGCGGAGCGCCTCCTTGTCTTCCGGTGTCAGCTGGACCGAGCAGATTTCCTTCGGGATGTAGATCTCGCCCGTTTCCGGGTTGTGGCGGGTGTATTGCAGGCCGCCCGTTACCTTGTCCATAGTGACAAAGGAAGAGAACTGTTCTCCGTTTTTTCGTTTCATGTCCTCCACCAGGATGGTATGCCCTTCGTTCAGCGCCTTGAGCTGCATGGGGGAAAGTGGCACGCCGCCCAGCGTCTGCTGGTTGAAGGCCTGGTCCTTGGAAAAGATGAACTCGATACCCCTTCTTTCCGCGCTGTACTGCAGATGGGCGTTGAATTCCTTTCCCTGGTTGGACTTCATGCCGTCCACGAAAATCTGTTCTCCGTTTTTAAGCTTCTGGATTTCATCCGGAGTCAGGGTCACTCCCTTGATTTCATTCGGGATGTAGACATGTTCCTGTCGGACGGCCACCAGTTCGTTGGTGTTCTTGTCGATGGAAATGAGGCACGGCTCGGTCGAGTTGCCGCGCAGGTTCAGGTCAGCCACCCGACCCATGTTTCCGCTTTCGCGCAGGTTCTTCTTGTCCTCTTCGGTAAAGATGTGCCCGAAGTACGGACGGTCCAGTTCCGGCTCCTTTCTTACCCCGTGGATGCCCAGCATCACCTGTCCGCCGTTGGACATGAACGACAGCCTTGCATCCAGTTTGGCGGTCAGTACGCCGGGAATGTTGAGCGTCAGCGGGATGGTCTTGTTGGTCTTGTAGCCTTTTAGCATACTGTCCAGCTGTCCGGACTGCTCCAGCATTTCCTTGGATACCCCGAACTTGCCCAGTTCTTCCCAGTTAATCATGTTCTCGTTGTACCGGTAGGTTGGAGTCTGCTGCTGGGGAGTCTGCTGTTCTCGTCCCTGCGCAGCCGCTTCCACCTGCGTCACCTGTTCCGGTTGCACCTGAGGTGTCTGTTCTTGTTTTTTTGCCATTGCTTTTTCCTCCTCTTTGGTTTGGACATTGCTTTGTTGGTTGTTCTTCGGCACGATTTCGTACCGTTTCAGGAACTCTTTCACCGCATCGGTTTCTTTTCCCGAAGCCAGGTCCTTGAGAGCCTGCCTGTTCTGCTTGTAGTCATGGAAAGTCATGCGGATCAGCCGGAAATGGGTAGGTTCCTTCAGCTGGCTCCAGAAGTTCTTGATGAAGTTTTCGAGGATGCTCGAATTCTTGTCGAACTTCAGAAACGAGTTTTCATTCTTTTCCTCCGGTGGAACTGTCCGATAGTTGCCTTTCTCGTCCGCCTGGCTGACCACACCGATTCCCTCTTTCGGGTCATTCTTGTTGTGGACCAGCAGCAGCTCGTCAATCTGTTCCACATAAGGCTTTTCCGGTTTTTTATTCCGGCCTTGCTTTCCTTTGTTCGGACTGTTGTTCTGTGCCATAATTTTCTGTTTTGAGTGATTGTTTGATTGATTTCACAGTCCAAATGTAAGGTCTTTCTATTTACAATCCGCTGATTTTCAAAAAGCTGGCATCAGATGTCGTCAGATGGCATCAAATGGCAACCTGTAGAAGGTAAAGACGCAGACAGCAGGATGTGCAGAACACATGAAGCAGCGGAACTATGCAGAACAGAGGGAGCTGAAATCCCTGTCTTATCTCGGGATAGGATGAAACAGGCACAGCTTACTGGTGGGGAACGGATGCTTTCACGGTTCTTTTGAGGTATCGGGAAATATAAGGACAGCCGCCTGTACTGAAACGGCTATGCGTCACGTCGGTCGCAGTTTATCCCTGTAATCAGACAACAATCCCTCCGGACGTTTGACGCCGCATTCTTTTTCGGGAGAATTTTCATGGCAAAGCCATAAGAGAAAAATCTCCCGAAAAAAGGTGCAAATGCGGCTGGCAAACAAGGGAGGGATTACCTTTGATGGAAGGGATAATGCTTTTGGTCAAAAAACAACTTACGGAATCACTTGTATTTAATATTATGATTATAATGAAATTATTAATTAAAACAAATACAATGAATAGAATATCCTTTAAGTTAAAATTCAGGCCTTCCATAAATCCAAATAAAGAAGGTGCGCTTTACATTCAAATGATTTATCAGCGGAAAGTTCGTAGAATTCAAACTGAATATTTAATATTTAACAATGAATGGGATGATAGTACCGGAAATATTATACTGCCATCTTATGATTCTCCCCGTTATACTTCTGTAAATTGTCTGAAAACAAATATAGAATGGGAACTGCTGCATTTGAGAAAGACAGCTGTTGAATTGGAGAGAAGTAATATACAATGGAGTGTTGATGAGATATTAAGTAAATTACTTCCTTCTATTCCCACTGGTTTAAGCGTATTTACATTCATGCGTTCTTTGATTCAGCATAAGAAGAAACTCGGAAAAATACGTTCGAGTGAAACTTATCAGACTGCACTCAGTAGTTTTACGATTTTCAGAGAAGGTAGGGACCTTAGTTTTGAAATGGTTGATTCAGAATTGATGGAACTGTATGAGGCAGCCTTGCGTAGCAAGGGGTTGTCGCGCAATACGACATCTTTTTATATGCGTATATTGCGTACCGTTTATAAAAAGGCCGTTGAAAAAGGAATAACGGCAGACCGCCATCCTTTTAAACATGTATATTGTGGGATGGATAAAACTATAAAAAGAAACATACCACTAACAGCAATTAAGGAGATAAAGAATTTGGATTTATCTCAATCCGAGACACTTAATTTTGCTAGAGATATGTTTCTGTTTAGTTTTTATACACGGGGTATGTCGTTTGTTGATATGGCTTATCTGAAGAAAACAGATTTAAGAAACGGAATTCTCACGTATCGAAGAAAGAAAACGGGACAATTATTAAGTATCGAATGGACACAACAAATGCAAGAAATCATTGACAAATACCAATTGAATACCACCCAATATCTCCTATCTATCATTCTTCATGAAGATGGAACTGAGCGCCGCCAATATCTTAATCAAAGTATGAAAATCAATAGGAACTTGAAAGTTATTGCCTCTTTGATACAGTTACAAATCCCATTATCCTTATATGTTGCGCGTCACAGTTGGGCCACTATAGCCAGAGGTAAAGACATTCCCTTGTCTGTAATCAGTGAAGGACTGGGGCATGATTCTGAGATGACAACACAAATATATTTAGACTCGATTAAATCATGTGAAGTGGATAAAGCCAACCGAAAAATACTGAGTGAACTTTAATTGTATAGTAAACAAGTTGTGAATACGACTATCTCCTAAAATGAGATAAATTTCATGCTGCAAAGGTAATGAAAATCTCCTAAAATACAGCGTTTTGCTTATTCTTTTCTTTATTTTTTTTAGAGTTAGGCATTCGAATATTTCTACAAAATTCCAACTTGTTTTTCTGTATTGTATTGAAAACTAAATATTTAGCAGATACGACTATCTCATTTTAGGAGATAATCACTGAAATAAGACTTAAGCATCTAGGAGTTTGTCTTTTTTGATAAAAATATCCCTAGGAAGTAAATAGATGATTTAAATAGGAAGTATCGGTTATCTATTATGTAACTTCTTGTACTACAGCGACTTGTTTGTACTTGCAGGATTATAAGCTATGCACTATGGTGAGAGTAGATTTAGAAAAGCATAATCAGAATGCACAGAAGTGTGCCTCTTCTGCAGGTGTGGATGAGACCGCTTTTCAATGGTTTGTAATGCGTGATCTAAAACGCAGTAATGCTAAGCAGCCAGCATATAAGATGTTGAGCAGTTTAAAATTCGAGGTATTTACCCCTATGACGTGGAAACTTTATAATATAAAAGGGACGCAAATACGGAAAGAAGTTCCATTCATGCCTAGCCTTCTGTTTGTATATACTAGCAAGAACCTGTTAGATGAAATCGTAGCTAAAACAAAGACGCTTCAATATCGCTTTGTTTGCGACGGACATCGTTCTCCTATGACGGTTAGAGACAAGGAAATGCAACAGTTTATTCATGCTGTAAAATCTACTCCTAATCCTCGTATTTATACACCAAAAGAAATTACTCCTGATATGATTGGCAAAAAAGTTCGTATCATAGGAGGCCCTTTGAATAACTATGAAGGAAGGTTGCAGAAACTGCAAGGTTCACGTATCAAGCGCCTGTTCGTTGAACTCCCAGGCTTGTTCACTGCATCTGTAGAAGTTCAACATGAATTTATCCAAGTTCTTAATAGTTAAGTTTTGTGGTATTCAATTTATGATTATAGCTGTTGATTTTGATGGTACAATAGTGGAGCATAAGTATCCGAAAATCGGTAAAGAGATTCCGTTTGCTATCCTTACTTTGAAGCGTTTACAGGCAGAACAACATCAACTGATATTATGGACGGTACGAGAAGGCAAACTGTTGGAAGAAGCTGTGAATTTTTGTTCTAGTCGTGGATTGGAGTTTTACGCAGTGAATGCCAATCATCCTGATGAAGAGACAAAGATGTATTCTGCTCCCTGTAGAAAGTTGAAAGCCGATTTATTTATTGATGACCGCAATGTAGGCGGCTTATCTGATTGGGGTGAGATATATGAAATGGTGAGTAATAGATGGAGTGGTCGAGATTATTTTAGTAGCCGGTATTCACTAGGAGAGTCAGATAAGCGGTCAAGGTTACGAAGGTTTTTGGATTCTTATTTTTCTAAAGCAAAGCGATGAGTATAGAATACAATATCCCCCAAACAAACAACAAGCGGATTGCAAAAAATACACTCATGCTCTACATACGCATGCTGTTCGGTATGATGGTGTCGCTTTATACCTCACGCGTGGTACTGAACACGTTAGGAGTTGAAGACTATGGTATCTACAATGTAGTTGGTGGATTTGTAACCATGTTCTCGTTGATTTCCAACTCTCTTTCAGCTTCAACTGGTCGTTTTCTGACTTATGAATTAGGAAAAGGAGATATGCAGCAATTAAAACAGGTTTTTTCTACTTCACTTTCTATTCATGCGTTATTGGTCTTAGCTGTTTTTCTACTTGCTGAAACTATTGGAGTCTGGTTCCTGAATACTAAGATGACCATACCTGCCGACCGACTGTATGCCGCCAATTGGGTATTTCAAGCTTCAGTTTTTGCTTTTATGATAGGGCTTTTCTCTGTACCGTATAATGCATCTATCGTTTCCCACGAAAAAATGAACTTTTTTGCATACTTGGGTATTTTTGACGTACTTATGAGGTTAGGTATCGTGTTGTTCATAGCCTATTCACCTTGGCTGTTTGATAGATTGATTATGTATGCCATATTATTGGTTGGTGTGAGTGTGATTTGGCAGTTAGCTAATATGGTGTATTGCAATAGGCATTTCCAAGAGTGTAAATTTCAGTTTGCTTTCCATTCAGGCAATTGGAAAGAAATGAGTTCTTTTGCCGGGTGGAATTTTATAGGCTGTACGGCTGGATTGCTGAAAGAACAAGGAGTTAATTTGCTCTTAAACCTATTTGTCGGACCGGTACTTAATGCAGCACGTGGTATTGCCTTATCAGTTAATACTGCAGTGGGTAGTTTCGTAGGAAATTTTATGACCGCTTTAAGTCCGCAAATTACTAAGTCGTATGCTGCCGGAGAATATGTCTTCATGATGTCTTTAGTTGAAAGAGGCTCCCGGTTTTCTTTTTACATTTTGTTTTTACTGGCATTGCCCATATTATTTGAAACAGAATTTATGCTGACGTTATGGTTGAAAGACTTTCCTGCACATACGGTGAATTTTGTGCGGTTGATGTTATTGCTGTCTTTATTGGATGTGTTGTCGAATACATTGATTAATCTACAGAATGCTACTGGAAAGATTCGTAATTATCAGATTGCAGTAGGCAGTGCGCTGATGCTTAATTTTCCGGTTTCTTATCTTTGTTTGAAGATGGGATGCCTGCCGGAAAGTGTTTATGTAGTGGCTTTGTTTGTATCTTTACTTTGCTTGATGCTTCGGCTATTGTTTTTGCGTCGGATGGTGCAGCTTTCTGTAAAACAATATTTGAGTAATGTTTGTTTGAATGTACTGATAGTGTCATTGATTGCTTCATTTATTCCTACATTGATTTATTTTCAGATGGAAGAAGGTTGGAGCCGATTTATAAGTATGTTATTTCTTTGCGTTATATGCAGTTCACTTTCTATCTTTTTTATTGGATGTTCTTTCTCTGAGCGTAAGTTTATTTTAGATAGGGTGAGAATTTTGAAAAAACGTATTTTCGGATGATCCAGATAAAAGATAAATCAGCTTGTTGCGGATGTTCTGCTTGTGTGCAGAGTTGTCCTAAACAGTGCATTGTATTGAAAGAGGATAAAGAGGGCTTCTTGTATCCGGTTGTCAATCAAACGTTGTGTATAGCGTGCGGGAAATGCGAAAAGGTATGTCCTGAACTTCATCCGTTTGATGCAGTTCAACCTCTCATGGTGTATGCAGCTAAGCATCCGGATGAGCCTGTACGTGCTGAAAGCTCGTCCGGTGGTATTTTTACGCTTTTGGCTGATGCTGTAATAGATGACGGTGGAGTGGTGTTTGGTGCCCGTTTTGATACTGATTGGAGTGTAGTTCACGATTTTACGGAAACCCATGAAGGATTACAGGCATTCAGAGGTTCAAAGTACCTTCAGAGTAGAATAGGCAATACTTTTCAGCTGGCAGAAAAATTCTTGAAAGCAGGTAGAAAAGTACTGTTTTCGGGTACTTCCTGTCAGATAGCCGGTCTTAAACGATATTTGCACAAAGATTATGAGAATCTGTTGGCTGTTGATTTTGTGTGTCACGGTGTGCCCAGCCCATTGGTTTGGAAGAAATATTTAGAGGAAACCATCGCACGTGAGCATAAATTAAAAATTGATGCCATCTCTTTTAGGAATAAAGATTTAGGATGGAAAAAATTCAGTTTTGCTCTCACTCTCTCCGGGGTGACAAACGGCGGAGAGAAAAATACAGTTTTACTCTCGACTATATTCCCAGAGAACGAGTATATGCAGGCATTCCTTGCCGATTTTTCATTACGTCCCAGCTGCTACGCGTGTCCGGCAAAAGGAGGTAAGTCTGGGAGTGATCTGACCATTGGTGATTTTTGGGGAATTGAGAAGATAGCTCCCGAAATAGATGATGATAAAGGATGCAGTTTAGTGATAGTTCATACAAATAAAAAGATAAACAGGTGGAGCAATAATTCAATTTTATCGGAATTTTCTTTGAGGCAAGACCCTTTTAAAGGCAATCCGAGCTATTATACATCCCCTTATCAACCTGTTAATCGGGCTTTCTTTTTCAGTCAGTTCAGAAAGAATGGCTTCTGTAAGGCATGGAAAAAAACGATGTCTGCTAAATTACAAGACCGCATACTAAGAAAAATGTATAGAATGTTATGAAGATAGCTATCATTACATTACCATTGCATACCAATTATGGAGGTATTTTGCAGGCTTATGCGCTACAGACCGTATTGCAGCGTATGGGGCATGATGTGCAGCATTTGCAGCCGAAAGTTGAGTACCTTCCGCTTCATCCGGCTTGGAAGATGCCCCTTGTCTGGTCAAAACGCTTGCTGAGGAAATGTTTTTTGGGAGAGTGGAAATTACCAATATTTGAACATCCTCATCGTTGGATGCGTAGATACACAGATGTGTTTATTCATCAGCACATAGTTATGCGTTCTTTGCTAGATGAAGAATGGAACGCATCTTTAGCGAAAGACTATGATGTTTTTATAGTAGGTAGCGATCAGGTTTGGCGACCCTGTTATGCTTTGCCGATAGCAAGATATTTTTTATCTTTTTTGGATGACACATGTTCTAATCCACGAATAGCCTATGCAGCTTCTTTTGGTACTGAAAATTGTGAGTTTTCAGCTAATCAAATACTGGATTGCAGCAAGCTTTTGCAGAAATTTTCATTTGTATCTGTGAGAGAACAGTCTGGAGTGGAAATCTGTAAACAGTTGTTTGGAGTTCGGGCCAGTCATTTGTTAGATCCCACCTTATTGTTATCTAAGGATGATTACTTAAAACTGATACAGAACCAGAAACCAAGTAAGGGAAATCTGATGGTTTATGTTTTAGATGAAACTCCCGATATTCGGCTATTTATCAGTCAAATAGCAGCATCGGAAAAGTTGGTTCCGTTTAATGCAAATTATTCATTAGGAAATCGTTTAGGAATTCCACAGCTGCCAATAGAAAATTGGCTTAGAGGATTTGTGGATGCTAAACTCATTATTACCGACTCTTTCCATGCTTGTGTATTTGCTATCATATTCAATAAGCCATTTATCTGTTTAGGAAATGATGAACGCGGAATGACTCGTTTTCATTCATTGTTGGACTTGTTTGGATTGCAACATTGTTTATTGAATGAAAAACAGTTGTTTGAAATACCTAAGATAAATTGGGGAGAGGTCAACATGAAACTAAATCAATTGCATAAAGAGTCATTATTGGGCTTAGAGCAAGCTTTAAATACTTAAATGATTACTATATATTCAGAATAAAATATTTCTATTATGAAAATAGCGGCTATAGTTATTGTTTTCCATCCTGAGATTGAAGCTTTCATAGCTAATTTACGCTCATATCATGCAGATGTGGATTCTATTTTAATTTGGATGAATTCATTAGAGAATATAAAGTTGCCAGCTCTTATTCGAAAAAAAGTTGTATATTGCGGAAGTGGGCAAAATGAGTATATTGCTCGGCCACTAAATTATGCAATAAACTGGTGTATAGAAAATAATTATGATTATCTATTAACCATGGATCAAGATAGTACTTGGGAAAATTTCTCAGGTTTTATCAAGCAAGTACACAGAATCCAAGAATCTGAAACAGCAATCTATGCCCCTAATGTTAATTCGATTTATTCCAATAATGTGTCTTTTCATTATGTAGAAAGTGTTATAACCTCTGGTTCATTGCTAAATGTTAAAATAGCTTACAGATTAAAGGGGTTTAGAGAAGATTATCAAATTTATTGGGTAGATGGAGAATTTTGTCATTGGTTGCGTTTAAATGGTTATAAGATAAAGGTCTTACCGCGTTATAATTTGAAGCATTTATTTGGAAAGGAAACAAAAACCCTGTTAGGATATAAAACTTCTAATTATTCCCCTATAGTATATTTTTTTCTTATAAGAAATATGTTATGGATGAAAAGAGAGTATGTAAATCATCCAAGTTGGAGATGTATTCTTTATACTATATTTTATAATATACGTGGAATTATATTGGGAGAGAATAATAAGTTTTTTAAAATATCAATGATAGGGAAAGCTTTTTGGCATGGATTATTCCAACCTATATATAGGAGGCCTCAACAGTAAAATGAAACATGCATATTTATTATTGGCTCATAACGAGTTTATTATTTTGCAAAAGTTAATTAATGCCATAGATGATATTAGAAATGATATTTATGTGCATATAGATGCTAAGGTCAAAATAATGCCCAAACTTACGACTTCATGTAGCAAACTGACTGTGCTTAAGAAGAGAATTAAATCTTCATGGGGGGATTCTTCTTTGATAGCAGCTGAGCTCGAATTGTTTAAGATTGCATATAATACAGACGAGTATAGTTTCTTTCATTTGATTAGCGGTGTACATTATCCTCTAAAATCGCAAGACGATATACATGCTTATTTTAATGCATACTCTGGAAAAAGTGTATTATTACCAATGAATACTAATTCAGAGGAAATACAAATGCGTTTTGGTTATTATCATTTCTTTTTAAAGTACTTAGTAAGTAAGAATTTCTACCTAAATAAACTATCGCATTATTTATGGAATTTATCTTTGTTTATTCAAAAAAAAATAGGCATAAGACGAAGTGTTTCTCATATAAATATAAAAGCAAGTCAATGGTGTTCATTATCTAATGAGGCTGTTAAGGTATTGCTAAATAATGAAAAATATCTTTCGAAATTTAAGAGAACATTTTGTCCTGACGAGTATTATATTCCCTATGTTTTGACAACAAATTGTATTCCAATTGTATATGATATGCATTTATTATATGTAGATTTTGATCCATATACCCCCAAAATTCTATTGGAGGTTGACTACCAAAAACTTATTCAGTCACAGTGTATTTTTGCAAGAAAACTTTCTTCGGATAGTTTGGCTTTAATAAATAAAATTGATTTACATAAATGATTATATATTAAAATTTAAATAAGACTTTTATTCAACCAAGCTATGACTAAAGAACAATATATTAGTGTTATTATACCATTCCATAATGTAGAACAATATATTGAAAAATGTGCAATTTCTTTATTAGAGCAAACCTATCCTTATATCGAATATGTATTTATAAATGATTGTAGCACAGATAGTTCTTTGATTATTTTAACAGAAACCATTAATAGATATCCTAAACGTAAGTATCAAGTTAAGATATTAAGCAATTCTGAAAATAAAGGTACTGCCTATACACGAAATTTAGGATTATCAATAGCGAGTGGTTACTATATTGGTTGGGTTGATGCAGATGATTGGATAGATTCTAACATGTATGAAATTCTGCTTAAAAATATGATATATCATAATGCAGATTTAGTATGGTGTGATTATTTTCATGAATATTTTGATACGAACCATAAGGTTTCAGCACCTTTACAACAAGAAAACAAAATACAGTTTCTTCAGAAATATCTTATTACATCGCAAACTTTTCTGTGGAACACCCTTGCTCAAAAGGATTTGTATAAATCTAACAAGATTTCGTTTTGTAATGGATGTAATATGTGGGAGGACTATAATGTATCTACTAAATTGCACTTTTTTGCTAGAAGATCATTGCATATAGACCAAGCACTATATCATTATCAACAAACCAATCAAAAATCATTATGTAAAACCATAAGTTATAAATCCAATATAAGTCAATTAGAAAATGCTCTAGAACTTTATAATTTCTTTTCAGATAAAAATATTTTTCATGAAATTAAACGACAGTTGCTTTATCGTGTATTATTGGCAAAACAGTTTTATCTTTATAGTGACAAAAATATAACAAACTATGTATCAATATGTCCTGAAAGTAGTCGTTATATTTTGTCTTGTCCGTTCTATGGTTTCAAAGCAAAACTTGTAGAATGGCTTGCTGTTAAGCTTCATTCTATAATTTTAAGGTTGGCAGATACCCACATCTAAAATTTAAAAAACATATTAGTTTTAGTCTAATTAATTATGATACCAAAAGTAATTCATTATTGTTGGTTTGGGCATAAGCCATTGCCTAAATCTGCATTAAGTTGTATTAATAGTTGGAAATTATTTTTTCCAGATTATCAAATAAAGGAATGGAATGAAAATAACTTTGATTTAAGTTCTGTCCCTTATGTATCGAAGCATATAACGCAAAGAAATATGCATTCGTTAGTGATTATGTACGTTTTTGGATTATGTACAATTATGGAGGTGTTTATTTTGATGTAGATGTGCAAGTCATTAAAAGCATGGATGATATTATAGCAAAAGGACCTTTTATGGGATGTGAAAATGATGGAGGCGATAATAATAGAATTTCTGTTAATCCAGGTCTTGGGATAGGTGCAAATCCTTGTCTTAAAGTTTTTAAAGAAATTCTAGATAAATATTCCAATTTACATTTCATCAATTCAGATGGTTCTTATAATCAAACAACTATTGTTGCTTATACTACAGATATTCTTTTATCTTACAAATTAAAAAATATATCAGAAATTCAGCAGTGTGCTGGTATATATATTTATCCAAAAGAATATTTCTGCCCTCTAAATTATGAAACGAGAATAATGAATATAACTGATAACACGCGTTCTATACATCTCTATTCAGCATCTTGGGTAACAAAAAAACAAATGTTATATAAAAAAGTGAGTAAAATGTTTGGAGTGAAGTTTGCTCAATATCTTTCAAAAAAAATAAAACGCATGTTATATTTGAAGTGTTTTTACTTCTAATTTAAACTATTAATAAATGAGCTATGATTAAATACATCACTTATATAATCAATTTAGAGCATTCTGTAGAGCGTAAAAACTATATTCAAAAGCTGTTAGCTAAATACTCTTTTTTGAAATTACAATTTATTAGTGCTATAGATGGTCGTAAACTTTCAGAAAATGAACTTCAATCTGAGTTTGATAATAAGAAATGTATAAAACGTTATGGACGGATATTGAATAGTGGGGAAATAGGTTGTATTTTAAGTCACAGAAAATGTTATAGTCAACTTATATCTTCTTCTCATTCATATGCGTTGGTATTAGAAGATGATATCTATCCCATGCGCGATTTGTTTGAATTACAAACAATAGATATTGAATCGAATTTAAATACAAATATACCTACCATACTTTTTCTATCTGGTGATTATTGGTATTGGAAAAAAACAAGACCTATAGTTTCCGTATATAATGCAGTAGGATCTTATGCTTATTTTATAAATAGAACAGCAGCAGAACGTATATTATCTATTTTTAAACCATATAATGTTGCTGATGACTGGGAACTATATAAAATCTTAGGTATCAGATTAAAAGCAGTTATACCTTATATGATAGATGCTAATGTGAATATGGAAATTTTAGGATCTGAAGTTGTTCAATCAGATTGGGGCATTAATCGCAAATTGATGTCGCATTATGAAGTTTTACTATCTTATAAATCAGCGATATTAAAACGATTATTGAAAATGATTGGAAATTTTGAATCCAAAATTCGAGTTATTAACAACAAAGTGGTTGAATAATGAATAAACATGCTTACCTAATTATTGCACACACAGATTACCGTCAATTGTTGCAGCTGGTTAAGCAATTGGATGATGTGCGTAATGATATATACATACACATAGATAGAAAAGCATCTTTTGATGGTGAGGAAATTCAGACATCAAAGGCGGGTCTATATATTCTTCCACAGCGGCTTGATGCTCGTTGGGGTGATTTTAGTTTAGCGGAAGTGGAATATTTGTTGTTCGAAACAGCCTTTAACCAAGGTAATTATAGCTATTATCATTTATTGTCGGGTATGGATTTACCTATTAAATCACAGGATTACATCCACAGTTATTGTGAGCAGCATGCAGGAATGGAGTTTATAGGTTTTGCTCGACAGGCATCATCTCAAGAATTACATTGGAGAAGTCAACATTATTTTTTATTTGCCAAAGATTTGAATTCCAATTCTCTATGGAAACGAGGGATACGGGCAGCATTTGTTTATTTGCAAGACTTAGTTCATTACCGCCGCAGTAAATGGGAAGTAAAGAAAGGAGCTCAATGGTGCAGTGTAACATGTGATTTTGTTCGTTATCTGTTGGCTCACCGTGTAGAAATATACAAAGCTTTTCATCATACTTATTGTCCGGATGAACTGTTTATACAAACACTTTGCTGGAATTCTCCATTTAAGGAAAGAATAAATATCAATCAGGATGAATTCGGAGGTTGTAAACGTTATATTCCTTGGAAGGATGGTCAGTTGTTATCTATTACCATTGATGATGTAGAATTAATGTTGCAATCTGATAAATGGTTTGCGCGCAAGTTTTCCAGTCAGCAGCCGGAAGTCATAGAGGCTTTACTAAATAAAATCCAATGAAAGTTTCAGTAATCATTCCTATCTATAATGTAGCTGCATACATTGCACGCTGTGTACGTTCTTTGCTTGGACAGACTTTAGATGATGTCGAGTTCATTTTTGTGGATGACTGTTCTTCTGATGACAGTATATTTATATTAGAGGCTGTGATTAAAGAGTTTCCAAAACGCGCAGAAACTATTAAATTGATACGGCATTCTCAAAATATGGGGTTACCGGCTGCTCGTAACAGTGGGCTGGAAATGGCAGAGGGTGAGTATATTTTTCATTGCGATAGTGATGATTGGCTTGAATCTACAGCACTGGAAAATCTTTATTATGTGGCCCAGCAAAAAAACGCAGATTTTGTATGGTGTGATTGGTATTTGGCTTTTCCACAGAGTCGTCGGTTGATGAAACAGCCTGATTATTATACTCCGCAGGAAGCCCTTCGAGGTATGCTTGCAGGAATCATGAAATACAATGTATGGAATAAATTGATTAAAAAAGAACTATATATTAAGAATGGTATCTTGTTCCCAGACGGACACGGAATGGGAGAAGATATGACAATCATTCGTCTCTTGGCTTGTGCAAAACAGGTAGCTTATGTTCCAAAAGCCCTCTATAACTACGTTAAGCGTGAAGGTGAAGCATTTACAAACAGTTGGAGCAAAAAGCATTTGGATGACCTGTTTTTCAATACATATATTACCATTGATTTTCTCAAAAAAGTAGTAAACCTGAATATACAGGAAGAAATAGCTTGGTTTAAATTGAATGTCAAATATCCGTTCCTTATCAGTAAAGACTATGCGCTGTATGAATTATGGCAGCAACATTTTACCGATGCCCATGGGTATATATGGACTAATAGTTATGTTTCATTGCGCAGTAAAATATTGCAAACTGTTGCTTTTCATCGGCAATATTGGCTTCTTTATCTGCATTACCAGCTGGTGTATAAATTTATATATGGTGTAATGTACAAATGATGTGGTATAAGTATTTAGGGGTTATCTTATTGCCGGTAATCGTCAGCTTCTTTTATTTTCCGATTGTCTTTCGTATACTTCCTGGGGTCAATACAAAAATGGCCTTGGCTGTAATTGGATGTATCTTTGCTGGTTACCAAATGGCTCGAAGAACTTTTCCTACAGTTGATAAGCAGTTATTTATTATTTCTCTATGGGCATTGTCTATATCATTTATAACGTTTTTCTCTATGACTTATAATGATACATCAGATGATACCTACTTAACTTATATTATATCGATGTATGTGTGGCTTATTGGGGCTTATGCAGTATCCACTTTTATACGGTGGGTACATGGGAAATACACATTGACACTGATTAGCAATTATATTATAATAGTTTGTGTAGCTCAATGTGTATTAGCTTTAGTGATTGACCAATACCTACCTGCTAAAAACTTTGTAAATCATTTAATTGATAAGGGAGATTGGATAGATAGTGTACATCGTTTGTATGGTATCGGTGCAGAATTGGATACAGCAGGTATTCGATTTAGTATTTCCTTGGTAATGATGGGCTATTTATTGAAAAATGCCGCTCGAAATGGATTGGTTAAATTTATTCCATTTTACCTGGCAGGCTTTATTATATTGGCTATCGTTGGAAATATGGTTGCCCGTACTACTTCCGTCGGGGTGTTGCTTTTTTTGTTTTATTTATTGTTATATAGACCTACTGAAAATCCAATTTTTAAGAAAACATTGGGATGGATGATACTACTTGCTGCGGTTGCTGTATTAATCATGATTTATTTCTATAATACTAATCTGGCAATATATAAATATACACGATTTGCTTTTGAAGGTTTCTTTAATTTGTATGAAAATGGAGAGTGGTCTATTGCTTCGAATGAGAAACTAAAGACAATGTATGTTTTTCCAGAGTCTATGAAGACATGGCTTTTGGGTGACGGCTATATTGTTAATCCCAAATCGGATCCTTATTATACAGGTAAAATGTTTACAGGTTATTATCAGAATACAGATGTTGGCTATTTGCGATTTATCTTTTATTTCGGAATTATCGGTTTGCTGTTGTTTTCTGGTTTTATCTTACAAGTAGGAAAGAATTGTATAAAGAAAATCCCCCAATATAAAGAATTGTTTTTGCTCTTGCTAGCAGTGAACTTCATTGTTTGGTTTAAAGTGTCGACGGATATCTTTCTGATTTTTGCTTTGTTGCTCTTCTTGGATGAGAAAAAGGAGATGAATAATTATCCTATTGCAAATGAAAATACTTTATAATATTGCCGGTACCTGTCATTCCGGTGGCATGGAACGGGTATTGGCCAATAAAGCCAATTACTTAGTCAAGCAGGGGATGGAGGTTGTTATCGTGACTACAGACCAGCAGGGGCTTCCTCCTTTTTTCTCTCTGGACAAGCGGATACGTTGCATAGATTTGTGTATAAACTATGAGGAAAATAACGGAAAATCACTTCTAAATAAATTGCTGCATTATCCGCTGAAACAATGGAAGCATAAGAAAAGACTGACCCAAATATTGATGCAGGAACGCCCCGACATCACCATTTCGATGTTTAACAACGATGCCGGCTTTATTACGGATATTAAGGACGGCAGTAAAAAAATACTGGAAATTCATTTCTCCAGGTTTAAACGTCTGCAATATAACCGCAAGGGTTGGTGGAGGCTGGTGGATGTATGGCGTACCCAACAGGATGAGAGGATTGCCCGACGCTTTGACCGGTTTGTCGTGTTGACTGAAGAGGATAAAGCGAACTGGGGGGATATGGATAATATCTGTGTGATTCCCAATGCGAATACTTTTTCTACTAAGCAAACTTCTTTATTAAATACCCGAAAAGTAATTGCCATAGGCCGTTATAGTTATCAGAAAGGGTTTGATCGCTTAATCAAAGCCTGGAAGACGGTTAACCGTGTATGTCCAGAGTGGACATTAGATATTATTGGTGAAGGAGAGGAAAAAAGTAAGTTGCAGTCTTTGATTCACCATGAGAATCTAAGTAACAGTGTGAGATTAATGCCGGCTACATCGGATATTATAAATGTGTATTTGGGGGCATCTGTGGTTGCTATGTCTTCACATTATGAAGGTTTACCTATGGTGCTTTTAGAAGCACAATCCTTTGGCCTTCCAATTGTAGCTTTTGCGTGTCAGTGTGGACCAAAAGACATTATCTCGGATGGAGTAACGGGTTTTCTTGTGACTGAGGGAGATGTGGAAGGTCTTGCTGAAAAAATGATATCTGTTATTAAAGATGATAATCTGCGATTATCCATGGGGAAGCAGGCCAAAAAAGCTTCGCACCGCTATGAAGAGGAAGCTGTGATGCAATTATGGATGGAAATATTTCAGACTGTAATGAAAGCATGAAAACAATAGTTATATCTGCCGTGACTCTACGAAAAGGAGGTACTCTAACCATTCTTAGACAATGTCTGAATTACTTGTCTGAACTGGCTGTTCAAGGGGATTATCGTATCGTAGCGTTGGTCCACCGGAAAGAACTGGTGTTTTATCCGAATGTTGAGTATATTGAAATGCCGGATATGATTCAAGGGTGGGGAAAAAGATTATGGTGTGAGTATGTAACTATGCATAGAATATCCCGGAAACTAGCACCTGTATATCTTTGGTTATCTATGCATGATACGACTCCTAATGTGCAAGCAGAGCGGCAAGCTGTATATTGCCAGACTTCTTTCCCTTTTTTAAAAGGAAAGTGGCAGGATTTGATTTTTGACTATAAAATTGTGTTGTTCTCTTTATTCACAAGATTTGCCTATCGCATCAATATACATAGAAACCGTTATTTGATAGTGCAAGCTGAATGGTTGAGGAAGGGGTTTTCCAAAATGTTTGGTTTGCCGAAAGAGTCGTTTATCGTGGCTACACCCGAACGGATGGAGAAAGAAACGATTACCTTAGATAATCAACAGAACCACATTTATACCTTTTTATTCGCTGCTACCCCGGATTGTCATAAGAACTTTGAAACCCTATGCCGTGCAACGGCTTTGCTTGAAAAGGAACTGGGTGTTGGAAAGTTTAAAGTGATTTTAACCCTGTCTGGTAATGAGAACCGATATGCTCGGTGGCTGTATCGTCATTGGGGCCACTTGAAATCAATTGAATTTGCCGGATTTATGAGCCGGGAACAGCTTTATCGGAATTACGCCGGCGCTCATTGCCTGGTGTTCCCTTCGAGAGTGGAAACTTGGGGGCTGCCTATCAGCGAATTTGCAGCATTCGGCAAGCCGATGTTGCTGGCTGATTTGCCTTATGCGCATGAAACAGCTGCCGGAAGCCGACAGACAGCGTTCTTTAATCCGCAAAGTTCGGATACATTAAAGATGCAGATGAAGCGTCTTGTAGAGGGAGATTTTTCTTTTTTGAAGGAGATTCCCCATCAGGTTCTTGTAGAACCTGCCACACACACATGGAAAGAATTATTCGATCTGTTATTACAATAAATTTAAGAATGAAAAAAGAGAATCCAAGTATTCTTCAACTCGGCAAATTCTATCCGATTAAAGGAGGTGTGGAGAAAGTAGCCTATGATTTGATGACAGGACTCTCCACCAATGAAATCCACTGTGATATGTTATGTGCCACTGTTGCGGGCAAAGGAAAAACTATCCGTTTGAATCCGTATGCGCAACTGATGGAATGCCATTCATGGGGGAAGGCTGCTGCTACGATGATTGCGCCTTCTATGATTACGACACTCCGGAAGGTATGTCCGTCTTACGACATTGTACATGTGCACCACCCCGACCCGATGGCGGCTTTGGCATTGGCTCTTTCCGGATATAAAGGAAAGGTGGTGCTGCATTGGCACAGTGACATTCAGAAGCAGAAATATCTGCTAAAACTGTACCGTCCGCTACAGGATTGGCTGTTGCGGAGGGCTGACCTCATTGTAGGCACTTCCCCTGTGTATTTGGATGAATCGCCTTTTTTGAAGAAAGTAAAGCAAAAGACCGTCTGTCTGCCGATAGGAGTCCCTCCTATTCTTCCTGAACCGGAAGCGGTAGATAAATTACGCAAACAATATGGCGAAAAAAAAATAGTCTTCTCTTTAGGACGACTGGTGGCTTACAAAGGATTTACTCATCTGGTAGAAGCTGCCCGGTTTCTGAAAGATGATTATGTTATTCTGATTGGTGGTACCGGAGCATTAAAGCAGGCATTAAGCCAACAAATTAAAAGACTGGGGCTTGAAAATAAGGTTGTACTGTTGGGCAGAATTCCGGAAAATGAGCTGCCGACTTATTTCGGAGCGTGCAAGGTGTTCTGTTTGCCCAGTGTGCAGAAAACAGAAGCTTTTGGCATTGTGCAGATTGAGGCCATGTCATGCGGCAAACCGGTCGTAGCCACCCGTATTCCACAGTCAGGTGTGCCGTGGGTAAACAAACACGGTGTGTCCGGACTGAATGTAATGCCGGGTAATGCCGGTGAACTGGCACGCGCTATACAGGATATAGCAGACAATGAGTCTGTTTATGACAAATATTCCACGGCTGCAAAAAACAGGTATTGGGATATCTTTACCAATGAACACATGATAGACAAATGCAAAAGAATCTATAATAATTTATGGAAAGGATAAAAGAAGTAATTTGGGATGCGGAAGAAAGCATGAGTGTTGCTTTTAAGAAGGAACAGCGAATGTCTTTGGCATCCTGTTGGGTAAAAAGAAGTTTTGATATAGTAGGAAGTATAGTCGGATTAACCGTCTTGTCTCCGGCATTTATTGTCATAGGAGCACTGGTCAAACGGGAGGATAAGGGTCCTATACTGTTCAGGCAAGAACGTATCGGCTATCAGGGAAAGCCGTTTACTCTTTATAAATTCCGCTCTATGACGGCAACTGCCGAGTCTGACGGACGTCCGATGCTCTGTCAAAAACATGACAAGCGGCTGACCCGCATCGGCAGGTTCCTGCGGGAGCATCACTTGGATGAGCTGCCACAGCTTTGGAATGTGCTTAAAGGAGATATGAGTTTTGTAGGACCTCGGCCGGAACGCCGTTTTTTTATTGACAGGATTATTTCGATCAATCCTAACTATAGGCTTCTATATCAATTACGTCCGGGATTGTTTTCAACGGCAACACTCTATAATGGGTATACAGATACCATGGAGAAAATGCTGGAACGGTTACGCATGGACTTGGAATACCTAAATAACCGTTCTTTGTGGACAGATATTAAAATAATATCTCAAACCGTATGGGCAATTGTTTCGGGTAAAAAGTTTTAAGAGATGAGAGTGCGGAATGATTTGAAGCTCAGAAAAATCGGAAATAAGTACGTTTTAGTGGAAGTACGTGACACCCATGCCAACCTGACGGATGTGTTTACCATGAATGCTACGGCTGCGTGTCTGTGGCAGCGGATGGGTGAAGGTGATTTCACTGAACAGGAACTGGCAGAATGGCTATGCGAACGGTTTGATGTCAGCCTGGATACGGCTCTGGCAGACATCGGCAAGCAGTTGGACGAGTGGAAGAAGTATAATTTGCTGGTACAAGACAGATGAGCAGATTTGCATATAGCCATCGCATTACAGATGCCTTTCTTGTCTTATTGAGAGCGGGGTTATGGGAGAAGGATTTGGAAAGCCTTTCCTGCTTTCCCTTGACTGCTAAAGAATGGCTTGACGTGTATCAGCAGGCTCTCTGCCAGACTGTGAGCGGTATAGTCTACCGAGGAATTATCCGCTTGCCGGATGAGCTGATTCCTCCTGAGGATATTCTGTTGCGTTGGGTAGTTCGGGTGGAAGCCATTCAACAGAGGAACCGACACATGAATGAGGTGGTAAATGAACTTTGTTCCCTCTTTAAGAACGAGGAAATACGGACCGTCTTACAGAAAGGCCAGGGGATAGCCTCACTCTATGAATATCCTCTGATGCGGGAATGTGGTGATATAGACCTGTATTTTCCGAGCAGGAAAGAGAGGAATAAGGCTGACTTGTTTGTTCGGCAGCAAGGAATACAGACCGGTAAAGGGGCAGACGGAAGCATTCATTATGATTGGAAAGGTGTGATTGTGGAACATCACAGCCGGCTGTTGGATTTGTATAGCCCTTTTCGGCAAGATTATCTGAATCAGTTGGAAAAAAAGATTGGATTTACCACGGTCAGACTTGGGAAAGAGGAGGACGGAGAAGTGACAGTAGCTGCGCCTGTGCTGTATCTGCTGATGCTGAACGTCCATATCTTAAAGCATGCCTTGGGTTTGGGGGTCGGACTGCGACAACTATGCGATATGGCACGCGCTTATTATAAGTGGCACGCAACCATGGAAAAGTATGAATTATGTGAAATATACAGGAAAACCGGCTTGGTCAGATGGAGTAATCTGCTGCATAGTGCTTTGAGGGAATACCTTGGCGTACCGGTTACTTGTCTGCCTGATGACAGAGACAAGCAGGAATCTCCCTGGCCTTTGTTTCATATCATACAGCAGGGGGGGAATTTCGGTCGCTCTGCCGGGTGTTGTCTGGTATCAGGAACCGGTTGGCAGCGGAAACTGTTTACGGCACAGTCCTTCTTCCGGAATGGCCGTTTTATTTTCCGATATGCACCTTGGGAATATGTAGGTATGATATCTACTTTATTGAAAGGACAAGTCAGATGAATCGGATTTATTATTACTGTATAGCGGATTTTTGTTTTTCCGTTTCCGGTATTTCAGGCCTGGATTATCTGCTGCCTTCCTTTGCTACCTTCCGCACCGCATTCTGCCGTGAGGAGGAACGGCTGTTTGCCGTACATGTATTGCCCCGGCTTCCAGAGCCTGCTGATAATATGGCGGAAATGGATGTTTCTGACAATGACATGGGACAGGTCCGGTTGTTGGGTAACCCGAATAGCTACTGCATCGAACTGAAATATGAAGATGGAATGGTTCATAGAATGCAGGCAGATAAATCCTTTACCTCTATTCAGTTACAGCTTTGTAGGCAGGACAGGTATCTTGGTGAGGCGCTCAGTTCGCTGCTGCGAATTGCTTTTTCGCAGGCGATACTCAGCCACGGAGGAATTTCGGTTCATGCATCGGCTGTGATGCATCTGGATAGTTCTTATCTGTTTATGGGCAAAAGCGGAACAGGGAAAAGCACACATGCCTCCCTTTGGCTCAGCTGTTTTCCGGACAGCGAATTGCTGAACGATGACAATCCCATTATCCGTATTCAGAAACAGGCAGCTTATGTGTATGGAAGTCCATGGAGCGGCAAAACACCTTGCTATAAAAATAAACGGACCCGGCTCGGCGGTGCTGTCAGATTGGTTCAGGCCAAGAAAAACTGTTTTACGCTGCAAGAGGGTGAAAATGCTTTTATCACCTTGCTGCCGGGCTGTTCGGCTATACACAAGGATGCTGTTCTGTACAATCATCTTTGCAGCACGTTAATAGAACTGATTGCTGTCATTCCGGTGGGTGTTCTGCAATGCAAGCCGGAACAGGAGGCTGCCTTAACATGTGAAACAGCATTCAAAGCCACCTTATCTTAGTGTAAATAAAATTAATAGATAATGAAGAAGAAAAATATTTTAATTTTGGGGATGGCCTTTCTTATCTTGCTATCCTCTTGTTCCCCACACAATTTCGTGTATTGGAAAAACATACAGAGTGAAGCCGAATGCCTGGAAAATGAACGTTATGAGGCCATCATTCAAAAGGATGACAGGCTCTCCATTCAGGTAAGCAGCAAGAATCCGGAGCTGGCCATTCCTTTCAACAGACAGGGAGGAACTTTTTATCTGACAGAAGATGGAACCGTTTCCGCTTCTTCGGAAGGAACGTCAACGGTTAGAGAAAAAGGTTACCGGGTGGATGTGGACGGCAACATTGAATTTCCTATTCTTGGCAAACTTCATGTAGGAGGATTAACTTTGAATGAAGCTACGGAAATGATTCAACAGAAAATCAAAGAAGGCAACTATATCAAATCGCCTTTGGTATCCATAGAAATACTGAATTTCAAGTATACCGTGTTGGGGGCAGTCGGAAATACCGGTACATTCCGGGTGGACGGCGACCGTGTCACTTTGGTAGATGCCATAGCCAATGCAGGTGATTTGGCTTCGAATGCCCGCGTGGACCGTATTCAGGTAATCCGTACCGTGAACGGTGAAAGAAAAGTTTTTGTGCACGACTTCGGGGATGAATCTCTGTTTTATTCTCCGGCATTCTATTTGCAACAGAACGATATTGTGTACGTAGAGCCCAAGTACCGGAAGAAGAGCAACGAAGACCGCGGTTTCCAATATGGAACGCTGCTGCTTTCGCTGGTTACCACGATTTGCTCGATTCTATGGGCCACCAAATAATCCGAATTTTTATTATCTGTAAAATATATGAATCAAACGAACACATCTACAGCTCCAGGAAAAGAACAGGGACTTAATATAGTGGACATGCTGTTTTTTTTCCTGTCTAAATGGAAATGGTTCCTGCTGTCTGTCCTGCTATTCGGAGGCTTGGCTTGGTTGCAGTATGCCCGATCGCCGATGGTGTATTTTCGGCAGGCTACGGTCATCATTAAAGATCCGAGCAGCAAGCCTTATACGGCGGGCGGTCTGAACCGTTATGATAATTCTGTCAATAAGGTGAACGTTGCCAACGAACTGTTGCAGTTCCGATCTAAAAAACTGATGCGCGAGGTGGTAAAACGGGTACATGCGGACATCAGTTATCAGATACAGGACGGGCTCAGACGGAATGAACTTTTCACACGTTCCCCTATTGCAGTCCGGTTTATAGATGCTACTCCTGAACGGAGCGTGTCTTTAACTATTATTCCTAAAAATGAAAAAGAAGTGCTTCTCTCCCAATTGACGGGTGATGATAAGGTACGTACCGTACTGATGAACGATACGGTGGCTGTGGGTGATTTGCATCTGGTGGTCACCCCCACTCATTTTTATAAGGAAGCCTGGCTGGGGAAGTCGATTGAGGTTCAGAAAAGACCTCTGGATGCAGTTACTGCTTATTATCAGGCAGCATTGGGCATCCGGCAGGAAGAATCTGAAGCATCCATTCTCACCCTTTCTTTGAAGGATCATTCACCGGTTCGTGCCGAAGATGTGCTGAACATGCTGATCACTGTATATAATGAGGAAGCCATCCGGGATAAAAATCAGGTGGCTGTGAATACTGCTGAGTTTATCAATGAACGTCTGATTATCATCGGACAGGAACTGGGTGATGTGGAGACTGACTTGGAATCGTTCAAACGGGATAACAAGATGGTGGATATTGCGACCTCTGCCAATATGTTTATCTCTGAATCTCAGAAGTACAATTCTGATGCTTTGGAATTGGAAACACAATTGCAGCTTGCACAGTATATCAAGGATTATCTGACGGATGTCAGAAAAGAAACAGACTTGATTCCTGCCAATACAGGCATCAGTGATATGAATATTGAAAGCCAGATCAGCCAATATAATGCCATCAAGCTCAAACGGGATAAGCTGATAAACGAAAGCAGTGACAGCAATCCGGTGGTGGAGGAACTGAACAATGCGCTTCATGCCATGAAGCAGAGTATTATCCGGACTGTGGACAACATGATTGTGGGCATCAACATGAAACGGAACGATGCACAGAGCCGGGAGAAGCTGGCGCAGAGCCGAGTCGCTTCCATTCCTACGAAAGAACGGCAGATGCTCTCTATTGAACGGCAGCAGAAAATTAAGGAATCGCTTTATATGTTTCTGCTTAATCGTCGTGAGGAAAATGCTTTGTCGCAGGCCATGGTGGACAACAATGCACGGGTCATTGACAGTGCTGACGGCAGTGATGCTCCTATTTCTCCCAAGCGTAACCGTATTCTGCTGCTGGGGGTGTTGCTGGGTCTGGCGGTGCCTGGAGTGGCGTGTCTGCTGATTCTCTTTTTGGATACGCGGGTGCATAGCCGGAAGGACATGGAAGGTTGTATTAGCATACCGTTTCTCGGTGAGATTCCGGAAGACAAGGAGCAGACGAAGCGGAAGATGGTTCAGGAGAAGCTGCCGATGACGGTGAGCGAACGTGATGATGATGTGGTGTCTGAAGCGTTCCGCATCTTGCGCACCAACATGGATTTTATGAGCAGGAAGGATCATCCTACTCAAGTCATTACGTTTACTTCATTGAATGAGGGGGCCGGAAAGACTTTTATCTCCCGTAACTTGGCCATGAGTCTGGTTCGTGCCAAGAAACGGGTGATTCTGTTAGATTTGGATATACGGAAAGGAACACTGAGCCGGTTGTTCAAATTGAAGAAAACCGGTATGACGAATTTCCTGGCCGATAGTTCCATCCGGGTAGATGATGTGATTCAGCGCGGTGAGCAGTTTGATATCATCGCTTCGGGTACCGTAGCTCCGAATCCGGCGGAACTGCTGATGGATGAACGGCTGGATGAGCTGGTCAGTGAACTGCGCTCGCGGTATGATTATATCATAGCTGACAGTGTGCCGGCAGGTATCATAGCCGATGCTACTATTACTAACCGTATAGCCGACCTGACTGTATTTGTGGCACGTGCGGGTAAACTGGACCGTCGACAATTGCCGGACATCGAACAATTGTATCAGGAAAAGAAATTGAAGAATATGGCTATCGTACTGAATGGGGCGGATTTCCGTCATCGCTATGGCTATCGGTATTACGGTTATTACGGAAACTATAACTATGGTGCAAACAAGAAAAAGAAATGATCAAGGTTTAAAGTAAAGTTATAAGAAATGAACGAACAGAGAAAAAAGAAGTATGAGACACCTGTAACGAAGCATGTACAGGTAGAAGTGGAAAACTCGATTTGTGCTGCTTCAGTGACTCCAGAGAAAGGACAAGATGTGGCTACAGACCGTCATGTGGACATCAATCAGCAGATAGATGGTGGTGACATAGATTTCACTAAGGGAGATAGCACTTGGGAATGATTGAAAGAATAAAAACAATGTATTAAGGTAAAGTTAAGATGGAAAAGAAAAATGGTTTGCTGACAGCTGCCTTGCTGGCCACTGTGTTATTAATGGGCAGCTGTAGTAGTGAAGATAGTGAAATGGGTACACCGGCGCAGTCTGGCAGCCCTATTTTGTTCAGTGTGGCAGATGTTCAGCCACGGACACGCACGGTATATGAAGACCGGCTTCAAATCAATTGGGTGGAGAATGATGAGATTGGAATCTGTTCACCTTCTGACAATGTGCTTCCTTCTGTTGAAGGAGGACCTAAGAATGCTACGTATAAAGTAACTGCCTTAAATGCCGATGGTCATCCCCATCATGCGGAAATAAAACCATCTGAAGAAAAAAACTACTTAAAATGGGGAAATGACTTGAGCACTCCAGCTGTTTTTTATGGGGCTTATCCGGCAGAGAGAATAGTCACATATCCCAAAGATAATAGTGGTGTATTCTCCATGAAGTATTACACCAATCAAGAGTGTAAGGTATATTCGTCCGAGAATGGGGTGTATTTGACTAAACCGGATATGAAGAATGCCTACATGATGGCAAAGAATGAACTCACCCCTATAGGCGACCATGTGCTGCTGGCCTTCGACCCTATCATGACTACACCGGATATTACGATTACGGCAGGCAGCTATGAAGTGGGGACGGGTATCATCCAGCCGGTTACTGTGACCGGGGTCAGCATCATTATGCCTAAGAAATTAAGTTCTTCCAATTTAAATTACAAGATTACCAATTTAACCAATGGTAGCATTACCACTCTTCGTGGCGAATTGCTAGATATTGCTGGTGGTCAAGAGAGTGTATTTATTCAGATAGATAATGATGGAAAGAAATACGTTGATTTGTACGAAGGCGAAAGTATCAATCTGATGGCTTTCCTGCCACCGATTCCTCACTTAACCGGTGCTAAAATCCGGGTACATACCTTAGGTTCCACCGATTTTGTGAAAACAGTAGAAGATGAATTGCAAGCGCAAAGCAGAATCACTATCAAGCTGCCGGATATTACACCTGAAACCACCAAGCCGAATAATTGGATGAGTAAGTTGGATGACAATACTTCATTGAAGAGTATGTCCATTCCGGCGTATGTATGCAAAGGTAATGAAACATCAGGTGATATTGAAGAACTTTTAAAGAAAGGTGTGCGGGCGTTTGATGCAGAAGAGTTTGCTTTTATAGATTTTTTAACGAAAAAGATTAAGACAGAATTTGTTACGGTAATTAATAATTTTCTTGAAAATAAAGAAAATAGCAATGAGTTTGTTATTGTATGGGTAGATAATACGGCTCTTGTAGGTGGAATTGAACGTCCTAACGGATGGATTGATTTTCCGGATAAGATAACAGATGCTAAAGGGAAGATAATACTTTTAGAAACATATAGTAACGAATTTTATAAAGTAAACAGCAATATAGGGGAAAAAGCATTATTTAGTTTTAGTGAAAAGACTACAGATTTTAAATTAACAAATTCCGATTGGACGGCTTTGTTAAATAAAGAAGCAGTTGAAAATCAGAGAATTTATAACACCATTGTAAGCAGTAAGCTACAAACAGGCTGCACTGGTATTGTTACTATTCCTAATGCAGGGCAATCTTATGACGAGACCTATGGCGACTTGCTACTCCAAGCTATTATCGACTGTAATTTCAAATTTAAGCATTAATCCACTTATTGAGCAATTAGAAACAAAATGAATCAAATTATTTTTTTGGGTAAAACAGTGAAGACAAAAAGAATGTTAGCCGGCATGATGCTGTGCTGCGGAATAGCTTCTTCTGCCTTTGCGCAAGTAAAGGAAGGAGAAAGCATCACCATGACTCAAGTAGATACCATACAAGTGACGAATCATAAAGAACGGGTCATTACCAATCCGTTCTGGAACAACTGGTTTGTGATGGCAGATGCCGGCGTCAATGCCTTTTGGAGCGACTGTCCGGTGGGCAAATTCAAGGACCGTTTGACTCCACAATTTAATGTGGGTGTGGGTAAATGGGTGATTCCCGGATTCGGTCTGAACCTGCAGTTCACCGGTTTCCGTTCGAAAGGTGATAAAGGTGTACAAGGTCTGTACACACGTGGCAGCCAAACTTATACCGATGCGGATGGTAACAAATACTGGAAGGAAAAAATCAAATGGTGGGATTTAAGTTTCAATGCCATGTTTAACCTTACCCGGCTGATTGGCGGTTATGAAGGAATCAACTCATCCAAACATCTGAACCAATTCATAGCTTCGATTGGTATCGGTGCCACCCATCACTATGACTTGCCGTATGGTTCTGCCAACGAATGGTCCGGACATTTGGAATTGCAGTACAGTCGTTTCTTCTCGGCCAAGAAGAATCTTTCATTGGATTTGAAACTCCGGGGGCTCTTCTATGAAACCAAATACGACGGTGTGTTCAATCATCAGCTCTTTGACGAGAATATCTCACTCAATGTGGGTATGACCTACTACTTCAAGGAGCGTGGATGGGGCAGAACGACGACCAACACCACTATCTACAAACAGGATGACCGCCAGATTTCCTATCTGAATGGTGAAATCAACCGCCTGAGAAGCATGAAGGCAGATACAGTAGTAATAGAGAAAGGAACCGCTGAGGTTTTGCAAAATATTGTAACCTTCCCTTATCTGGTGAACTTTGTCATCGACAAGGTGAAAGTGGTAAACCGTGAAAAGGTGAACTTAAAAGCGGTGGCAGCCATGATTAAAGCTACCCCTGAACAGAAATACCTGATTTGTGGCTATGCCGATAAACATACCGGAAGTGTGAAGCGAAATCTCTGGCTGGCAGAACACCGTGCCAAGAACGTCTATAAGGTATTGACCGAAGAATTCGGTGTATCTGCTGACCAATTGGTGCTGGACGACAAAGGCGGTGTGGACAACATGTATTATGATGATCCGCAGCTGAGCCGTTCGGTGATTATCACAAAGTATGAAAAATAAAGAATGAAAATAGAATTGATAAGGATATGAAGATAAAAGACATTCTTTTAGGAGGGCTTGTTTTATTTTCTGCATGCTTACTGTCATGCCAGGATGATGAGCTGATATCTGTATCGGAAGTACCACAAACTATAACACGCAATACAACTGATGCTGCTTCCGGACTGACAAAAAATGCTGAAGGTTATTGGGTGGCTTCTCGAAGAGTTCCTTTGGTAGGTGAAGGACGCATGGTTAATGACTTTTCCGATGCCTTGATTACTGCTCTTGGAACTACTAACGGTTTTGATAATATGCTGGATACCGATTTGGATAATGCCACTTATTTTGGAGGAGTCCGAGCTGACCTATTAGGTAATCAGATTGCTTCGGTTGTTGATTTGAATCGGGTTTATGCCGGAGGCCAAACGGCTGGATTTGTGTATAAAGCAGCGAATGATAAATTGCTATCTGCTACCGTATTGAAGGGATTTTGGTTGAAAACCTTCTTAAATGGAGTAGAACAAGAAGTGAAGGGAGGTAATACGGAAGGAAAGCTTCTGGAATTGAACTTGTTGGGAGCAGCCAACAATGACGGAAAGCAGAGCCTCTCTATCTCTACCAGTTTTAACAAACCTTTTGATGAAATTAAAATCGGTATTACTGGAGTGGATGCTGAGGTTCTTTCTGGTCTAAGTCTTTATTATGCGTTTGTTGGCGACAACGAGGTCAAGTCCTGTACGGAGGGAAGTGCTTATTTCCCCAATTCTAAAATACATTATAATGGATTATTTGATTGGGGGTGGACTGATGCAATTCTGACTCTGCAAGCCGACAAACTGGTTGATTCCAATCTGGATGATGGTGTTACATTTGGAACACTGGCTGAGTTGCTTACCAATCCGTATATTACTGTGGATCTAGGAAAAGAAATCCCCGCTGGATCAGAAATAGGATTCTATACCACAGCCATTGATGTACTCTCTATTAATCTCGGAGGTGGTGTTCAGTTGACTACCTATGATAAGAATGATAAGGAGGTTGAAGAAGTTACCATCAATTCGCTTTTGGGTATCTCGGCAGTAGGGGGTGGAAAAAGTATGATCAGTATGGTCATTACCAAACCTTGTTCACAGATTCGAATCAAATACAATGGGGTGAATATTTCACTCAGTGCTACCACCGTTCATTATGCATTTGTCAAGGACCCGATAGTGGTGGATCCTTCCAGCTATTTTTCGTTAGCCAACGATAAGATAACAGGAAATTCCTATCAGTTTCTCGTACCGGAGTCGGGTAAGGTTACTTGGAGCTTAAAAAGTGCTCCTGATGGTGCCAAGGCTAGCATCACTTCTAATGGAAAGTTGATTGGAATGACGGTGGATGGTGACTATGTGGTAGTGGCTACTTATACTTATAAGGATGATGAAGGTCAAACACAAACCATCAGTCAAGAAGTAACCGTAAAACGTGAAAATGTGAAAATGGGTGAAACTTGCGACCAGATTATTGATAAGGAGAATTATGGAGCAAGCGTTAGTTCTAATACGGCTGGTGGAAGTGTATTAGAGATTTTTAATAAAATAGAGGGTGTCGAAAATCTTGTTGACAATAATCGGGATAATTATGCGAATTACTCCAATGTATTAACACTCATAGGAGGTAAATGCCTGGTATCTATTAAAACAGAAAAGCCAATCAATGAAAACTCTGAAGAAATCAAGACCGGATTTGTGATGGAAACCAATACGACTATCTTAGGAGCTGACGTATTGAAGTTTTTTGTAGTTAAGCTGTACAAGGCTGGAAAGGAAGTGGCTACCAGTCTTGCTGCCGGTTCCGAAGTGGCTGATGTAGGGTTGATTGGCAGTGAAAGCAAGAAAATGCGGGTTGGTTTTAAAACGAAGGTCTCTTTTGATCAAATAGAACTTTGGCATGCCGGTGTGCTGAATCTCGATCTGAAGTCTTATAAACTCTATTATGCCTATTGGGAAAAAGTCAGTGATAATTGTGTGAGTTCAGATCCGGCTGAAGCTTGTATCGAACTGCTGACTCCTGCTTCTTACGGTGCTGAAATTAATTATGCGGAAACCAAAGCCACAGGAGTGGCCAACGTTGGAGCAAGTTTCAATAATTTAAGCAAGCTTTTGGATTCAGATAAAGAATCCTATGCTACGGTAACCTATACAGAAGTGATAGGGAAAACGAGTGTAGCTGTGCGCTTCAACGAAATGTTCGGCATCCAGCGTCAAATTGGGTTTATCGTTTCATATCCGGAACATTTGGCAGATGTAGATCTTTTGGCGGGTACTAAAATGTCTGTTTATTATCATGGAAATCCAGTAGCATCTAGCGTTGGCCATGAACAGGTATTGAACATTCAGTTGATAGGATATAGCGATAAGTATTACTTTGAAACAACCATTCCCAAAGAAACAACTTTTGATGAAGTGAGAATAGAACTTCCGGCTGTAGCGGGAGCTCTAAAAGCCGTTTACTTACATGGTGTCTATACCCGTCGAGACAGTAATGAGAATGGGATTCCTGATTGTTCGGAAGAAGAAGATACAGGCGATAAGATTACGTATGCTACTGCCGAATCAGAACATGTCTGCTATCCGGAAGATGTTGTTATTCAAGTGGCGGGTGGAAAGCCTAGCACTGAATATACGTTAATATGCTATGATGCAAACAAAAATAAAGAAGAGACGAAGCAATACTCACTCCCATTAAATAATGGACGTTTTACCATTTCAGATTTGCCTGTAGGGGATTATTACATACGTATACAGGGAGAAGAGGCTGCCGGAGCTATTCATGTGATGGTGCATCCTACGGAAACTACTTGGAAAGGGAGTGCAGGATCAACGGACTGGAATCAATGGAGCAATTGGGATCGTGGCATACCTTGGGAATGTACCAATGTAATCATACCAACCAACGCTGCAACGTATCCCGTATTGGATAGTAATGACAAGGCTACTTGTTTGAATATACATTTTGAACCGGGGGCTGAACTCATAGGTCAGGCATATCTGAACTATGTGGGTAAGGCCTTTGTGGATGTAGATGTTCAGAGTGGTGCTTATCAGCTGTTCTCGGCTCCATTGAAGGATATGCAGACAGGTGATATGTTTGTGTATCAAGGAGATCTTACTGCATGGAACCAGATGCGTAAGGAGACTGATGAATCGGGCTTCCATATTAATTACTTTAAGGAACTGAATGAAGCAGCCGGTGATTTGGCTCTTGCGTATGGAGAACAACGGACTAACCCTGTCATTTATCAGCGTTTTTACAGCAAAATGGTTGAGAATACAACATTGACCCGTGCTGTCTCAACGGACGACCCGGCTATCATCAATCAACCGAACTGGTCCAGAACGTTCAATGCCGTATCTACGGTCTATGAATTAGGTCAAGGATTTGCGATGAGGGCAGGTGAAGCGGTTGGAGTAAATACTTCTACGTATTCATTCCATTTTCCTAAATCACATACCACTTACCATTACTATGATTTGGGAGGTAAAGCTTTAAAAACAGAAACGTTTACACGTAAATCAGTCGGAAGATTGATGGTTGAGAATTTGATGCCTTCTACCATTACCTTAACGCAACTGGATAATAGTGACATGTTCTTGTTTGGCAATCCCTTTATGGCGCATATCAACATACAGAAGTTCATGGATGTCAACAAAGAATCAATAGAGGCTGTTTATGTGTATGTTAACAAGAGTTATCAGACTATTCAAGCTAATGGAATAAGTACACGGGCAGATGCAACAACACAGCTGGCTCCGATGCAAGCGATGTTTGTCAAGACTAAGGTAAGTGGAAAATCGACCGTAGTACGTCTTTCCTTTGATATGCTGGAGCAAAGGACATCAGTTGCTGGGTCATCGATCCGTAAATCGGGTTTCTCACCACTGTATTTGTCTGCTCGTGTAAATCGGCAGACTGCTTCGTGTGTTGTGTTATCTTCAAAATCAAGGATGGGAAACCATTCTAAAAATGCAAGTCTGTTGCTGGATGAGGAAGCCAATCCCGAGGTAGCTGTATATACCGTGGCAGATGGAAAGGCACTTTCTATTCACTACCCGACATCTGTTACTCGCATTCCGGTGGGATTCTTTGTAAAATCTCAGGGTGGTGTTGACCTCTCCTTCCAGGCTCAAGGAAATGATTGGGATGGTTGGTGCTTTGTAGATACTCAAACAGGTAAGCGATATTCGCTGACCGATAATATCACATTGGATGATGTAGCATCCGGTTCCGGACGTTTCTATTTGGAAAAGGAAGATTGACTGGAATAAAGTATGATTTAAAAGGAAAAGGCTGTCGGCCCTTGCGGAACCGATGGCCTTTCCGTGTTTTAAAAGGAGATAGAAAGTATGGAAGGTGAAATGCTGATGGATGAAGTGGTACGGCTGTTGAAGCAGGGCTGCTCTGTGACATTGAGAGTAACAGGAAAAAGCATGTGCCCATTTCTGATGCCGACACGCGACAAGGTGTTGCTGTGTCCCGGCCTCAGTTTCCGGATCGGGGATATTGTCTTGATAGGTACCGAGACGAAAGAGTTTGTGCTGCACAGAATTTACGAAATGGGTACGGATACCTTGTTGCTTATGGGGGATGGAAATCTGTTGCAGATGGAAGTATGCAGCTGGGATGCCGTATTGGGCAAGGTGGTGAAGATTATCCGTAAGGGGCATGAAGTGGACTGTTCTTCTCGGATGGAACGCTTCCTCTCACGGACATGGATGAGATTGCGGCCTTTTCGAAGAGAGTTGTTGGTGGTCTGTCGCTTTTTACTATATGGACAGGATGATAAAAATGGATAATGGTTATGAAACTGATGAGTAGCTTGAGGTGGCTGTGGAATCAGACGAGGTGCTTTCGCTTGGTTATGGTGACAAACAGTGTGGTAGGGATAGTCAGAGTAGGTGTTTCGCTGAGCATGGTATGGGCGTGCAAACAGTTGGTGGATGCGGCTACTCACGAAAAGGAAGAACTATTGGGGGATTATCTGGTGGTGTTGGTCATATGTCTGGTGGCGCAGTTGGTGCTGGCTGTGGTTTACGGGTGGTTGGAAAGCAGGATGGAAATAGGCATGAGGAATCGGTTGGGATTGAATCTGTTCGGCAAGCTGATGAGAAGCAAGCTGGATGAACGCGATTCAATGCACAGTGCCGATCTGATTAATCGGTTGGAACAGGATGTGCCGGTGGTAACGGGCATGCTTTGCCGGGAGCTGCCGTATGTGGCATCCGGAATGTGTCAGTTACTGGGTGCCTTTTTTTTCTTGTACTTCATGGAAGCATATTTGGCTTTTATCTTGATAGGGCTTACGCCCGTGGCATTGGTGGCAAGCCGGATTTTTATGAAGAAAATGAGACTGCTCTCTTCTGAAATCCGCCGTACTGACAGTGAGGTGCAGGTTCATCTGCAGGAAAGCTTGCAGCACCGCTTGTTGATTACCATTTTGGAATATGTGTTGCCAACAGAAAGAAAGCTGGGGGACTTGCAAACGAAACTGCAACAGCAGGTGATGCGACGAACGGATTTCACGATGCTGTCACGTACCGTTGTACAAGGGGGATTTTCGGTGGGTTATCTTATCGCTTTTGTCTGGGGAGTCTATGGCTTGCTGGCTGGTACGGTGTCGTTTGGCATGATGACGGCTTTTCTGCAGCTGGTGGCGCAGGTACAACGCCCCATGTATGAGTTGAGCCGTCAGTTGCCTGCGCTTGCGCGGACGCTGGTTTCGGTGGAACGATTGGAGGAACTGGAGGCTCTACCGGAAGAAAGTACGGAACCGGCAGACAAGTTGATGGTGGGCGATGTAGGAATACGGATGGAACAGGTTCATTTTTCCTATCCGGATGGAGACCGGTGTATACTGGAGCATTTTAGTCATGATTTTGAGCCAGGGAGTTTTACTGCAATTGTCGGTGCAACCGGCATTGGGAAGAGTACATTATTCAAATTGCTGCTGGGGCTTTATGCTCCGGAAAGCGGAAAGGTGATGTTCTATAGCCAAACAGATCCGGCAGGCGTGACGGCTTCAGCAGCCACCCGCTGTAACCTGTCATACGTGCCGCAAAACAACCGGCTCATCTGCGGCACCATTAGAGAGAATCTGCTAATGGGCAATCCTACGGCTACGGAGGAAGAACTTCGTGAAGCACTGCATAGGGCTGTGGCAGATTTTGTCTATACACTTCCTCAAGGTGTCAATACGCAGTGCGGCGAACAGAATTCCGGTCTCAGTGAGGGGCAGGTGCAGCGTATCGCCATAGCGCGAGCGTTGTTGCGTCATGGGAATATTTTGCTTTTGGATGAACCGACCTCTGCACTGGATAAGGATACGGAAAAAATGTTGTTGAATCGTTTGTCTTCTTTAGGAAAAACGGTAATTATGATTACGCATAGTGAATATGTCGTTGGTTATTGTAGTCGGATAGTTCGATTAAATAGTTGAATTTTCCCGAATAACTAATATGAGCCGAAATATTACTAAGTTTTGATTGTTTTGGTCCGTTATGATATTTGTCATTTTCTCTTTATGAATTTGCTTATGAAACATAAAATAGCATTTGGCTATATAATATTGTTAATCGTTATTGCTGTTGCCGCTTTTACAGTAATAAATGAACATATTCGTTTGAATAAATTTAAAAAAGATATATCAGTCTTGCTGGATGTTCAACGGGAAATATCTATCGTACATCGTCGAATTACAACACTTGCGACATTTGGAGAATCAGTTATTATATGGTCAAATAAAGACTATGGGAAATACAGTGAATATCGAGAACGTACTGATTCTCTTCTTCTCAGTTTAAGAGAAACATGCCATGAATATCTCTGTCCCAATCAGATTGATACTTTACGATTGTTATTAGAACATAAGGCTGATTATCTTTATAAGCTGATGACCATACTTCAAGATCAAGAGAGAGCGGACAGTCTTTGGCAAGATAAAATCCCTGATATTATGAATAATGCTTTTGAAGTGCGAAAAGTTACTCGGAAGAAAAAGGGACTGGCAGGGATATTTGGCAAAAAAGAAACTATATTTATCCCCTGCAAGTCATATGCTTTTTCCAAATTCAATGATTCGATAGCTTCTTATCATCTGCAACAGAATACCCAGGTCACTGTTTATGCAGATAGTCTCCGTATGCAAAATAGACAGTTGAATAGGAAATGGTATGAACTTATCAATCATATTGATAATCAAGTACAATCTGTTTTTTTGAAACAGGGGGAGGAAATGATTGATGATCATAAGGCATCTTATCATGTCTTTGTCTTTGTGCTAGTGGTAGTATTGCTTTTGCTTGTAATTTCGTTTTGTGTGATTCAGTATGATTTATATAAGGAAGAGAAGATAAAAAAGAAACTGGAACAGACCGTTTGCGAGAACGAGGAATTGCTGAATATGCGTAACAGGGTAATTCTGGCAGTATCTCATGATATTAAGGGACCAATAGGTAACATTCATAATTGTGCAGATTTGGCTTCATCTACTCCAGAAGCGCAGGCGCGTGAAATCTATTTAAAGGATATTCGTTGTTCTTGCCATCATATTGTACATCTGGTAAACAATCTGATGGATGCTTACCGTATAAACGAAGTCCGTGTTACAAGAAATGATGCTCCTTTCAATCTGAATGATTTTTTAAACAGAATTACAAGTGATTTTTCACGTAAGGCTAATTCCAAACCCCTTTTTTTTCATTCATTGCACAAGAATCCCAATCTGACACTGCTTGGAGATGTGGATAAATTAGAACAGGTTTTATCAAATCTGTTGACAAATGCAATTAAGTTCACTCCTTCCGGTTCGATTCATTTTCAGACCGATTATAAGGAAGGCAGACTTTATGTTGAAATAAGTGATACTGGTATTGGAATGGACTTTGATACTCAAAAGATAATTTTCCAGCCTTTTGAACGAGCTGCTCAGAATGTCAGTTCTGAAGGCTTCGGTTTGGGGTTGTATTTGACAAAAGGATTGGTTAAAGTGCTGGATGGAACATTGGACTTTTCTAGTGTTCTCGGAAATGGAACAACTTTTAAGTTAGAGTTTCCTTTTCCTGAAACCTCTGTTGCCATTGAGGATAAAACTTCTGAAGAAGGTATACCCTTTCAACTTCCGAATAAAATTCTGGTGATAGATGATGATCAGATTCTTTTAAAAGTGACAAAGGATATGTTGGGCAGAAATGGTGTGCAATGTACAGTGTGTACTACTGCTCAAGAGCTGATGGATAACTTTGAAAAGAATGAATATGATTTATTGCTGACAGATATCCAAATGCCGATAATGGATGGCTTCGGCTTGTTGAAGCTGTTACGCAATTCAGAAATAAGGAATTCGAAAACAATACCGGTAGCGGCAATGACAGCACGTGAAGATGGCAATACTTGTGTATATGAGCGGTCTGGTTTCTGTGGTGTCTTGTATAAGCCGTATGATATGAAAGAATTATTGTTATTCTTGTCATCTGTACATCATCACACTAAGGAGGGATTGTCGGAGTTCGATTTTTCAACTCTATCTGAAAATACAGACGACCGTAATTATATGCTCAGGTTGGTTATACAAGAGTCAAAAATGGAATTGGAGGAGTTTGTAACGGCTAATCAAGCAAGAGATTATAGAAAAATCCGTTCTCTTTTACATCGTATGATACCTGCCTGGGAAATGCTTGGGCGAGATTCTGTGTTGAGAGATTTGCAAGAGTTATTGCATAGTAGCGAATGGGATGAACAGACGATTCATGATTCTATTCACGCTGTAATAGAATGGATAAATAAACTGATTGAAGAATCTAACAGATTATTGGATGAATATGAAAATCTTGATAGTTGAAGACAATCTGATACTTTCAGGCATGCTTGGAAAATGGTTGCAGAAAGCCGGCTATGAGGTGTTGAAAGCTATAGATGAGCCAAGTGCCCGCTCCATATTGAAGAAGAATGAAATCAGTCTTGTACTAGGGGACGTTCGTCTTCCAGAGGGAAACGGACTCAGTCTGCTGGAATGGATGGTGCGTTCCGGGATGGAAATTCCTTTTATAGTCATGACTGATTATGCCTGCTATGCGGATGCTGTCCGTGCAGTCAAAATCGGAGCAAAGGATTACCTTCCCAAACCGGTTTATCAGGAACAACTGCTGGAACTGATGTACAGCCTTTTGAAACAGCCTGTTGTAGTCCGTAAGGAACGGCTGTTTGTGGAGCGTACCAGCGAGGCTGCGCGGAAGACGGCGTCTCTTGCCCGGCGTATTGCCCCTTCAGACCTTTCAGTCATGATACTTGGCCCGAGCGGTTCTGGCAAAGAGGTCATAGCACAGATGATTCATCGCTACAGTGACCGGCATAACAAGCCTTTTGTTGCTGTAAATTGCGGAGCAATTCCCGCCAATTTACAGGAATCCGAGTTCTTTGGTGCCGTTAAAGGTGCCTTTACAGGGTCCGTATGTGACCGAAAAGGCCATTTTGAAACAGCCAATGGTGGAACCCTGTTTTTGGATGAAGTGGGCAATATGCCTTATTCCATGCAGATTCTTTTGTTACGTGTCTTGCAGGAAAAGGAATACAATCCGGTGGGTAGTGACCAAATAAAGTATACGGATGTCCGTATTATCTCGGCTACCAATGAAGATATGAGGAAGGCCGTTAAGGAGGGACGTTTTCGGGAGGATCTGTATTATCGCCTAGCTGAATTTGAGATAGTCCAGCCACCACTTTCGGAATGCAAGGAAGACATTCTTTCCCTTGCAGAGTTTTTCAGGAAAGAGCATTCCAAGAGATTCCATGTTTCAAACGAAGGGTTTACTGATGCAGCCAAGGAGTGCATGTTATCTCATGTATGGTCTGGGAATGTCCGTGAATTAAGTTCACGTGTCAAACGCGCTGTATGTATTACAGACGATTTATATTTGAGCGAAAAGGATATGGGACTGGATGATGTAGCATGTGCTGATAGTCCGAAAATACAAGCTATTAGAGAAAAGGATACAATACAAAATCTGTTGATGAAAAATAAAGGCAATGTCAGCCAGACAGCCATGGATTTAGGCTGTAGCCGTCCTGCTCTTTATAACAAGATGAAAAAATATGGTTTGAAATAACCCTTATTCCTTTAGCCTATATACTATTCGGCATACATTGTTTTTAAAGGTCTTGCAATCCTGTAAAGTCCATTTCCCATATTGTATGGCTCCAATGATATTTTTGCCGGTTTTGTAAGATAGGGGAAGAATATAAATGACGAGTTCATCCACAAGTCGGTAAAGGAAGGTTCCATTGGCATATTCGCAACTTTTTTCATCATCTACTATCATGAAGTAGGTGCAGGAATTATCGTGTCTGTCCTTGGCGTTCATCAGGTCTATCATTCCATAATGTGGAAACATATTGAAGACTCCACGCTTTTCCCAGTAGGAGAAACCGTTCCTGTCTGTCCGGAGCCACTCCATCAGCTCTTCGTTTTTGTCCGGTAGAAATCCATTCAGTGTGACGGGCATTATTACTTGTATTCTTGCCATACCTCTATTAAGTTAAAAGAAAGCATGAAACCCATGCAGTTCTAAACAGAGGTTCTGGTAAACCCATTACAAAAACTTGCATGGGCCCATGCTATAAGGTATAGCATAAGCCTCACGCAATAGCCTTTGTAATTTGAAATTTACCAGATTTCTGTTTAGGGCATCTTGCGACTTATGTATATAAGCAACGGAAACATCCCGTAATCCGTCGTTATGTTCTATTTCAGGTTCAAAGATACGGAATGTTTCTTGAAAATCAAATCCAGCCATGATTTATTTGCTATCCTCTTTATTTTCAGATTCTGTTTTTTCAATCCCCAACCGTTCGCACAGTTCGGGGTCATTCATGATCCGTTCCATCTCGTCGTTGATGATGGCTTGAGCATCCGTCTTGATCTGGTCGTAATTGCGCTGAATCTGTTCAAGCATGATATCCTTCCCTTCTTTATCCCTGAAGGAGTTGATAACCGGTATTTTCTTGTATACCTTCTCTTCGGCGCTCACTTTGGCATGGTCCACGATAATTTCCGCATGGAAAATCTTCTGGTCAATTTTCTCCCCGAAATTGTCCGATACAGAACCTACAAAGGAACCTTGTGACAGGTTGGAAATCTTGGAAGCCGGAATCAGGGAATCCAGCTGGGTATTGATGGAGGTGGAAACATCCTGGCGGTTGATGGAAACGGACTGCCGTTTCTGAAGAATCTTTCCGAAACGTTCCGAAAGCGTCTTGGCCGTTTCGCCGACCACCTGTCCGCTGAAAATGTTGCCGACTGTATTTTGGATTACCTTACTCTCCTTTTCACCATAGTCACGGTTCAATTGGGAGAAGTCCTGGAAACCCAGACAAACTGCTACTTTGTTGGATCGTGCCGTTGCAATCAGGTTGTCCAGTCCACGGAAATAAATGGTGGGTAACTCGTCGATGATGACTGTACTTTTAAGCTGTCCCTTCTTGTTGATGAGTTTCACGATGCGCGAATTGTAGAGACCCAATGCGGCGGAATAGATGTTCTGACGGTCCGGATTATTGCCCACACACAAAATTTTAGGTTCTGCCGGATTGTTGATATCCAATGAAAAATCATTACCGGTCATCACCCAATAAAGCTGCGGGGAAATCATTCGGGTGAGCGGGATTTTCGCAGAAGCTATCTGGCCCTGCAACTGATCTTGAGCTCCTGATTTCCAGGCATCCATGAAAGGAGAAAGATAGTTCTCCAGCTCCGGATAAGAGGTCAATATGGTAAACAAATCTGAATAAGGTTTGTTCAGCAGTTCCACGGCATGAGGGAAGCTGCAGTAGATACCGTTCTTGTAAATTTTGAGATACCAAATGATGGCTGCCAACAGGATAATCGGTGATTCCACAAAGAAGTCTCCCTGTTTTTCAATCCAGGTTTTGTTCAAATTTAACATAATGGTATAGCTTGCTTCGTAGGCATCGGATATGTCTGTCATGAACTCCGGATTGATGGGATTGCAGCGGTGTGAACGGTGCGGATCATCAAAATTGATGACATAGAAATGGGGCTTTACCTTGTATTTGTCCATGTTGTGCAACAAGGTGTTGTAGGCAATGGTGGAGAGGTCATCGAATTTGTAATCATAGATATAGGTGCTATAACCTTTGGAAATCATCTGTTTGATATAGTTATTCACCACTGCGTAGGATTTGCCGGATCCCGGCGTTCCCAATACGATGGTGGCACGGAACGGGTTCACCACATTGATCCATCCGTCATTGAACTTGCCGCCATATTGGAACCGGGTAGGCAGATTGACGGAATACTCATTCTCCATCAGCCTTGTCTCCTGCATGAAAGATTCGTTTTCCATGTTGAAAACATCCTCCATCAGGTTGTGCCGGTAAAGGCGGCTGATCCACAGACCGGCCATTAGCAGGCAGAGATAACCGGTTGCCAGTGTCATTACATACAGGGAGGTGACCGCCTCGTGCGGAAAAGGCAAATCCAGCAGCCACCAGTTCATGAAGAAGAGAACCGCCCCCGTTGTCAGGACCATCCAGATACGTTGCCAGGTAATCGTTTCCCCTTTCACGCCGATGGTGCCCACGCAGGAAATGGCCAGCAGAAGTACGGCCAGGAGCTTGGTCCAAAGAATGCAGCCGAATATACCGGTCGTCCGTTCAAAGTTCATGAGTATCCGGTCGATGACTTCCAGGTTCAGGTACCAGGCAGCCATGCTCGGGTAGCAGTACACATAGACGTGGACTACCAAAATGAAAATACTGACAGCCCTGCCGAATTCCATGATTTTGGCCAGGGCTCTCAAATCGTCTTCCTGTTGCATAGTAAAGTAGCATTTGAGGGGAACATGGTCCCCCGGGGTGATAATTGTTGTGTCAGATGCCGCGCGACTTGCGTTTCTGCGGTTTCTTTTTGCGTTTCATGCGACGGCGGAACGCTTCTTCCTCGTAATCGACGGCCGGATTGGTATCCATAGAGAAGATGCCTGCCGCCTGTTCAAGCGCACTGCCATCCTCCACAGAGTGACCGTACCGTTTCCAAAGCTCCGGTCCGCTGAATGACTCTTTTTCTTGCCGGGGAATACCGTCCCACCATTTGACCAGGTCGTTGAATACATTGGCTGAAAATTCTTTTCCCATCCGTGAGCCGTTGAACACTTCGCGCCTGTCATGGTCCATGAAAGTAACGCCATAGATGCGTCCTGAGTCGTTTTTCCGGAATACCACATCCAATTGTTCCTGCTTCAACAATTTCTTGAACTCCTGTTCAGACCTGGCATCCCGCATCGCACGGGCGACTTTGCCGGCTATGGCCGGTCTCCATTTGCCTTCCTTGAAATCCCGGACATGCCGCATCATCCGTTCGGACAAGCCGGCATCTCCGAACCGTTTGCCGAACCGGGCACTTTTTACAGGTGGGCTGACCACCTTTCCCCTGTCATCGGTTGCCGAATAGATGATTCCCGTGTACGCTGTCCCTTTATATTCGCCGCGCACCTGCCTCGCTTCTATATTCAGTGTGGAAAGCAAGGCTGCATATTCACCGAAAGTCTGGAAACGGTAACTTTCCAGAACCGCCTTTAAGGTGTTGCCAATCTGGTGACGTACATCCCCCTTGGAGACATCCACCTTTTTCAGTTCCGCTTTCGGATTCTGTCTTTCCGTATCCGCCCCGTTACGCAACCCGAATTCCTGTTCCAGTTCCCGGCAGGCAGCCATCGAGCGTCGGTGCTCATAGGAATCCTTGATTTTCCTGCCGTCATCATCAATGCAGACACTGACGATATGCACGTGTGTGTTGCAGGTATCGTTGTGCCTGTACACGATAAACGGCTGCTGTCCGTACCCCATCTTGTCCATGTATTTTTCGGCCAGTTCCATCAACCGGGCATTGTCCAGCCTGTCTTCCGGTGCCGGACTGAGCGAAACGTGCAGGACGGGCTTTTCGGTTCGGCGGTTTGCTATCAGATGGTTCTCGAATGAAAGGAGCACCAGCCGAAGGTCTTCGCTCGGCAGGCCTGGCCGGTCGGAAATCATCCGGTGTCCCGACAGGATTTCCGCCGAACCTTTGAGAACCTTTTCGTGATTGTAGGCCAGTGCCCCGTAAAGGCTGGCCCCATGACTTATCTTGGCAACCATTTCTCTTCGTATTCCCGGGTCAATGACATGATCTGCTTGCTGAGCAGGATGAGTTCCAGCGTTGCCTTTTCGAGCCTGTAGAGCAGGGACCGTGCCCTTTGCTCTCCGAAGTTCTTCTGTACGGCCCTTACAACCTGGTTGTAGTTGTTTCCTACAGCCTGAAACTGGCGGTGGAATTCCCCGAGTCGGATGTAATAGTCCATGGATACCTTGTCTACCTTGATCACCTTGAGTTGCCCTGAAAAGAGCGACTTCTTGATGAAGACCGTGCGGTCCCTGGCTCCCGACTCCAGGAACAGCCTCTCGAACCTTCCATTCTCTTCCGCATTCAGACGGAAGCTGTACTTGTAATCCGCCGGATCCGTCTTCGGTTTCCGGCCTGTTCTTGTCCCTTGCTTTTTCTCCATGCTTTGCTTCATTTGGGTTGTTTTGCATTCTCTGTCAGATTTTCCGACTTTGGAGGAAAATCCCCCGACCGTGAGGGAGGGCAAGTTGGTCTTTGTCGGGCAGAATACTTTCTGTCGGACAAAGACACAACTTGCTCTGTTCGCTTGAACAGAGAATCCACCTCCGGCGGATTGCTGCGCGACGCTTGCGGCGTGCTGTGGTCCGTTGGAGCATCTTTCCTGCCGTTTCTCGGTTCTGACTTTGCAAAATTACACCGACATATCCATCTGTAAAACATGCTGTTGTGCGACATTTGATGACATCTGATGCTGTCTGATGCCACAAGGATGGAGTATCGCATCCAAACCGCTTGAAAGACCTTATTTTTGACGCAGATTTTAGATTGCAATAACATAATCATGCATCCATGCAATGACATCGTATTGCAACCTTATATCGATGCATCCATGCAATGACATCGTATTGCAACCTTATATCGATGTATCCATGCAATGACATCGTATTGCAACCTTATATCGATGTATCCATGCAATGACATCGTATTGCAATCGTATATCGATGCATCCATGCAATGACGTCGTATTGCAATCATATATTGATTCATCCATGCAATGACGTCGTATTGCAATCGTATATCGATTCATCCATGCAATGACATCGTATTGCAATCATATATTGATTCATCCATGCAATGACGTCGTATTGCAATCGTATATCGATTCATCCATGCAATGACATCGTATTGCAATCATATATTGATGCAACCATGCAATACATGAAGGATTTTGAATGTGTTTGCTTCATGGTTCTATACGAGATTACCGGGTAGTACATGTGGAGTAACAAAAAGAGAGAAAGTGAATATTAACCCCAAAAACGAAAAGGAATGAACAAACGTCCGATTCTTGTCGCCTTCAGTAACCAGAAAGGCGGTGTGGGCAAGTCCACGGTAACGATAGTACTTGCCAGTTATTTCAATTATGTAAAAGGGTTGAATGTTGCAGTTGTTGACTGTGACTATCCCCAGTTTAGCCTGGACAAACTACGGGGAAGGGATTTGAAGAACCTGGAAAAGAGCGAGTATCACCAGCGGCTTTTCTGCCGCCAGTTTGAGAACAGCACTCGCAAGGCCTATCCGATAGTCACTTCTACTCCGGAAGAGGCCGCAAAGATTCCCGGCAGGCTGGAGGGTGATTATGACCTGATATTCTTCGACCTTCCCGGTACGGTCAATTCCCGTGGAGTGTTCGAGTCCGTCATGAACATGGATTTTATTTTCACCCCCATCGTGAAAGACCGGATGGTCATGCAGAGCAGTCTTTCCTTTGTTTCGACCGTGCAGGATTTCATTGGCCAGCATCCGAATGCTCCCTTGAAAGACATACGTCTGTTCTGGAACCGCATGGACAGCCGTACGTCCAAGGAACTCTTTGTGATGTACAATACCATCATATCCCGTATGGGATTGAAGGTGTTCGATACCGTGCTTCCTGACCTTGAGCGATTTAACAAGGAGATGACTCCCTTGTCCAGACAGCATTTCCGCTGCACTTTGCTTCCTCCTTCTGAAATTCTCCTAAAAGACAGCAGACTGGAAGCATTTGCGCAGGAAATGGAACGTATCATTTTTCCCGGATAAAAACTATGGCAAAGAAAAGAGAAATATTCAAGGTGAATGAAGATGCCCTGAAGGACATGATGGCCAGTGAGTCCATCTCATGTGCCAAACCAGAGACAGGCAGCATTGAAAATCTACCTTCCAGAGAAGCAGAAAATGAAGTGCAAGAGGTGGAAAAACGTGAGCAGAAGAAGTTACGCAAAGCGGTACACACCGACCCGAATATGGATGAAAGGCTGGACCTGTATCGGACGCAGTTTTTGGAACGAAAAAAAACTGTCCAAAAGCGGCAGACCTATATCAGTTACGAAATCTATCAAAGATTGGCCCGTGCACTTCCCATTTTTAATGCAGATATGACTATACCCGCTTTTCTGGACAATGTGCTGACGCATCATCTGGATACTTATAGTGAAGAACTTGACGAGCTATTTCGTCGCAATACCCAAAAATCATTCTGATATGGAAGAACTGATATACCTGTGTGTCCGGATTGTATGCATCGTTTATCTGCTGTACAGCGTGTATCGCTGGCGGACACGTATCGAAACCGTCTGCACCCTGCTTTATGGAAAGCCACCCGTGAAAAAAGAAAAGCCGGAAGCCTCCGGAACGGGGGCTGTGGCTTCTGAGGATGAGGTGATGGGAAGCACCCGTTACGTCTACCTGGACGAGAATGCCGGCAAGACGGCTGCCCCTTTCATGAGCCAGCCCCTTGAAAAGAACTTCATCGGGGAAGAGGAGAATGTGGAACAGGAAGAGGTAGAATGCAATCTTGCCCTTGAAAAGATGAAACTCCTGCAGCAAGAGCAGGAAGAGCTGGATGCCGGGAACCCCGATGTGGAATCCGTTTCGCCGGTTCTTTCGAGCAGGGATATGGAAACGCTGGGTGAATACCTGGCCCGCAAGGGAGAGGTCGGTGAAGAAAAGGCCCTGCAGGCAGCCCGGATTGTATTCTCCATCCAGCAGAGCAGCCTGATTGACATTTTCACATCCAATGCGGAAAACGCAAAAATGGTGGACGAACTTCTGGACAGGTATCTGGATGAAGACGGAAATCCCAAGCCGCTTCCCCCGAAAGAAAACGAAAACCCTGCGGACGGATGGCGGAAATATATCTGACCATGCGCCATCTGATGCCATCCGGTGCCATCTAATGACACACCTGTCCAACCGCTTTCCTTTACTGATATATTTGTCACCGAAATCAAATTTATGTCAAACCTCAAAAACGATTCTACCATGAGAAAAAGAATCCTCTTATCCGTATTCAGCGTGCTGTTCACAGCCGGTCTTTTTGCACAGGGCCAGGGTCTGGCCGGCATCAACGAGGCCACCAGCCTCATGACTTCGTATTTCGACCCCGCCACCAAGCTCTGCTATGCCATCGGTGCCGTTCTCGGTCTGGTGGGCGGCATCAAGACCTACGGCAAGTTCAGCAGCGGTGATCCGGATACGTCCAAGACGGCGGCGAGCTGGTTCTTCGCCTGCATCTTCCTGATTGTGGCAGCCACCATTCTCCGCTCATTCTTCCTTTAATCCATGGAGTACCGCATCAACAAGGGCGCCGGACGCCCGATTGAGTTCAAGGGACTGAAGTCACAGTACCTGTTCATTTTTGCCGGCGGTCTTGTATCGGTCTTTCTGGTGGTGGTCATCCTCTATATGGCCGGTGTCAGCCAGTGGGTCTGCCTCACGTTCGGGGCCTTCTCCGGTTCGCTGACCGTATGGATGACCTTCCGCCTGAATGCCCGGTACGGGGAACACGGACTGATGAAGGCGCTGGCCGAAAAAAGCCATCCCCGCTACCTGACTGTCCGCCGCCGGATAAGAAGCCTATTAACCCCCAAGAAGAAAAAGAAGAAATGAGAAGCGTATTGAAAATCGCTGAGTTGGAAAGCCGCTTTCCAATCCTGGCTGTGGAGAACAACTGCATCGTCAGCAAGGATGGTGACATTACGGTGGCCTATGAAGTGGAGCTGCCCGAACTCTATACCGTGACATCCGCCGAGTACGAGGCCATGCACGGCACCTGGGTGAAGGCCATCAAGGTACTTCCCGCCTTTTCGGTCGTGTACAAGCAGGACTGGTTCACCCGGGAAAGCTACTCTGCGGAGGGAGACGTTGCGGAAAGCTTCCTGTCCCGGAGCTATGCCGGCCATTTCAACGAGCGCCCCTATCTGCGGCACCGCTGTTTCCTGTACCTGACCAAGACCACGCGTGAGCGGACCCGCCTCCGGAGCGACTTCAGCACCCTGTGCCGGGGATACATTCTCCCCAAGGAAATCACGGACTGGGATGCCGTGGTGAAGTTCCTCGAAGCCGTGGAGCAGTTCGAACGTATCATGAACGATTCCGGTCATGTCCGGATGAAACGGTTGAGGACGGAAGAGCTGGTCGGTACGGAAGACGCTCCCGGGCTGTTCGAAAAGTACCTGGCCCTGGAAATGGAAGACAGACCTCCCGCATTGCAGGACATCTGCCTCGATCCCGAACGGATGAGGGTAGGTGACAAACACCTCTGCCTGCATGTCCTTTCCGATACGGAGGACCTGCCCGCAAGCGTGGCTACGGACAGACGTTATGAGCGTCTGTCCACCGACCGCAGTGACTGCATGCTTTCGTTCGCCGCTCCTGTCGGGCTGCTGCTTTCGTGCAACCACATCTATTCCCAGTATGTGTTCATTGACGATGCCCAGGAAATCCTGCAGCAGATGGAAAAGACCTCGCGCAACATGCTGTCCCTGTCCAGGTACAGCCGGAGCAATGCCGTCAACCATGAATGGACGGAAATGTTTCTAGACGAAGCCCATACCCAAGGACTGCTTCCCGTACGCTGCCACTGCAACGTGCTGGCCTGGGCGGATGACGGCGAGGAACTCCGGCGCATCAAGAACAATACCGGAAGCCAGCTTGCCCTGATGGGCTGCGTCCCCCGTCACAACACGGTTGACACCCCCGTACTCTACTGGTCGGGCATTCCCGGAAATGCCGGTGACTTTCCGGCCGAGGAAAGTTTCCATACCTTCCTGGAGCAGGCCGTCTGCCTGTTTGCCTCGGAGACGAACTACCGCAGCTCTCCCAGTCCGTTCGGCATCCGCATGGCAGACCGCCGGAGCGGTGTTCCGGTCCACCTGGACATCAGCGACCTGCCCATGCGGAAGGGAATCATCACCAACCGCAACAAGTTCATACTCGGACCTTCGGGAAGCGGCAAGTCCTTCTTCACGAACCACCTTGTCCGGCAATATTACGAACAAGGATCCCATATCCTGCTGGTGGATACCGGAAACAGCTACCAGGGACTCTGTAACCTGATCCACAACCGGACCCGTGGGGAGGACGGCATCTACCTGACCTATGAGGAAGACAAGCCCATCGCCTTCAATCCGTTCTATTCGGAAACCCGGCAGTATGACGTAGAAAAGCGTGAGAGCATCCAGACCCTGATACTTACGCTCTGGAAGCGTGAGGATGAAACCCCGAAACGTTCGGAAGAGGTGGCGCTCTCGGGTGCGGTCAATGCCTATATCCGCAGGATTGCCGAAGACCGGACGCTGAAACCCGATTTCAACGGCTTCTACGAGTTCGTGCGGGACGATTACCGCCGGGTGGTTGAGGAAAAGAAAGTGCGTGAAAAGGATTTTGACATAGACGGTTTCCTGAACGTACTGGAACCCTTCTACCGGGGCGGTGACTACGATTTCCTGCTGAATTCGGAAGAGGAACTGGACCTGACCGAAAAGCGCTTCATCGTATTCGAGTTGGACAACATCAGCAGCCACAAGGTCCTTTTGCCTGTGGTCACACTCATCATCATGGAAACCTTCATCGCCAAGATGCGCCGTCTGAAAGGCATCCGTAAGATGATATTGATTGAAGAGTGTTGGAAGGCGCTGATGTCCGCCAATATGAGTGGGTATATCAAGTATTTGTTCAAGACCGTCAGAAAGTATTTCGGTGAGGCAGTGGTGGTCACGCAGGAAGTGGACGATATCATCAGTTCGCCCGTCGTGAAGGAAGCCATCATCAACAACAGCGACTGCAAGATTCTGCTGGACCAGCGGAAATACATGAACAAGTTCGACCATATCCAGAAACTCCTGGGGCTGACCGACAAGGAACGGGGGCAGATCCTGTCCATCAACCAGGCCAACCACCCCGGACGTATCTACCGTGAAGTATGGATCGGACTGGGAGGTACCCATTCGGCCGTATATGCCACCGAGGTCAGCGAGGAGGAATACGCCATCTATACGACGGAAGAATCGGAAAAGCTGGAACTTCAGAAGCTGACGGAAGAACTGGACGGCAATCTGCAGCTGGCTGTCAGGCAGCTGGCCAACCGTAGGAAAGCCGCCAGAAACAGTAACCTGTTAAACCAAGACAACCATGAATGACCCTTTTGAAACCGACCCGCAGAAACGCAGCGAAATTGTGGAGTGCTTCTACTGGTCCCTGATGAACGGCTGGGATATTCCGCAGGATATCCGTGAACACTACGGCTTTTCCAAAGACTACGAACTGTACCGGCAGCTGGAGGACATGGATCCGGAGGAATACAGACAGCAGAGGCGGAAAGGTTCCGTGCCCGATATCCTTGAAGTGGACGCCAGGCTGACCCGGGCTGTAGAGCAGGTCTTCGAACGCCTCTGTACCCGCCCGCCCGCTGCGTATCTGGACCGGCTGCATGAAGAATGGCTGAAACTGAAGACACTGGAAGCCGATCCCGGACATGTGGAAAACCCGTTTGTGACACCTTCTTTTCTGGTCAGGTACGCTATAGACCGGAGTGCTTCCGACACCGTCAGACAAAAGCAGGCGCAGACAGCCTGCAGGAAACTGGAGGAACGGATGGCGGGGATGACCGGCAAAAGGCAAACCCGGGAAACGGAGCCGGCTTCACGTCCGTTACGCAACCGGCAGCCTTGCCGGAAAGCCCATATACCGGTTGTCGCCAAACCGAAAGGACGCGGGAAGGGACTCTGAACAGATGGCAAAACAAGAACAACATCATGAAAAGACAAGACATGAAAAACAGACAGTTGTACAGACTGGCCGCCTGCCTGGTCGGGGCGGCAACGCTGCTGCTCCAGAGCTGCAGCGGAAACAGAAACTGCGACCGCCTTTGCGGTTCATGGAGCAGTGTGGAAGGCAAGCCGGACGTCCTTATCTATAAGGAAGGGGATGCCTACAAGGTGACGGTGTTTTCCCGAAGCGGCAGGACGAGAAAACTGAAGCCGGAAACCTACCTGCTGGTGGAAGAGGACGGGAACCTGTTCATCAACACCGGCTACCGCATCGATGTCGCCTACAACGAGGCGGCCGACATACTGACCTTCTCCCCGAACGGGGACTATGTAAGGAAGGAGGTGAAGCCATGAGAAGAGCGGTTCTCCTGCTGGGCATGGGAGCCCTGCTGCTTGCCGGAGAAGTCCGGGCGCAATGGGTGGTGACCGATCCGGGCAACCTGGCCCAGAGCATCATCAACATGTCGGACAACATCGTGCACACTTCCGCAACGGCCACCAATACCGCACAGAACTTTGCGGAAACAGTGAAGATCTACCAGCAGTACAAGAAATACTATGATGCGCTGAAATCCGTGAACAACCTGGTGAAGGATGCCCGCAAGGTCAGTGAAATCATCCTGATGGTCGGCGATGTTTCGGAAATCTATGTGACGAACTTCCGGAAGATGCTGGGCGACGAGAATTTTTCCCCGCAGGAACTGGACGCCATCGCCTTCGGGTACACCCGGCTGCTGGAAGAGAGCAACGGCGTGCTGCAGGACCTGAGACAGGTCATCAATGTCAGCACCCTCTCGATGACGGACAAGGACCGGATGGATGTGGTGGACGGCTGTCATGCCAGCATGCGCCGCTACCGCAACCTGGTGAACTATTATACGAACCGGAACATTGCCGTGAGTATCCTCCGTGCCCGGAAGAAGAACGATCTGGACCGCGTACTGGCGCTCTACGGAAGTGAAACCTCCAAATACTGGTAGCCTATGGTTTTGTTATCCGTTGATTTTTCCAATCTCCATACCATACTGGAAAGCCTGTATCAGGAGATGATGCCCTTGTGCGGGGACATGATGGCGGTAGGTAAAGGTCTGGCCGGACTCGGTGCCCTGTTCTATGTGGCCGTGCGGGTCTGGCAGTCACTCGCCCGTGCCGAACCCGTGGATGTCTATCCGCTGCTGCGTCCGTTTGCCATCGGCATCTGCATCATGCTCTTCCCGACGCTGGTGCTCGGAACGATGAATACGGTACTGAGTCCGATCGTGCAGGGAACCCACAGGATGCTGGAGGGGCAGACGATGGACATGCAGCAGTACCGGGAACAGAAGGACCGGCTGGAACGGGAAGCCATGCTGCGGAGTCCGGAAACGGCCTACCTGGTGAGCGATGAGGAGTTCGACCGTCAGATAGACGAACTCGGCTGGTCTCCCGATGCCATGGCCACCCGGATGGGCATGTACATGGAAGTGGGCATGTACAGTCTGGAAAAGAGCATCCGCGACGGCTTCCGCAGCCTGCTTGAGCTGCTGTTTGCAGCCGCTTCCCTGCTGATAGACACGATCCGTACCTTCTTTCTGGTGGTTCTCTCCATCCTCGGTCCGGTGGCTTTCGCCTTCAGCGTGTGGGACGGCTTCCAGTCCACGCTCAGCCAGTGGTTCACCCGTTACATATCCGTCTATCTGTGGCTCCCGGTGAGTGACCTGTTCAGCTGCATGCTGGCCAAGATACAGGTGCTGATGCTTCAGAACGACATCCTGGAGCTCCAGAACAATCCCAACTATTCGCTGGACAACTCCAATTCCGTGTATGTGATCTTCATGCTCATCGGCATCATCGGCTACTTTACCGTACCGACCGTGGCCGGCTGGATTGTACAGGCCGGTGGAGCGGGCAACTACAGCCGCAACATCAACCGTACCGCAACCAAGGCCGGAGGATTTGCCGCGGGCGCAGCCGGCTCTGCATTGGGCAACATCGGAGGACGCCTGCGTGGAAAATAACCGAAAAACAATCATGAACAGATGGAATTCAAGTCATTGACCAATATCGAAAGCAGTTTCAGACGGATACGTCTGATGCTGGCAGCCTTTGTAGCATGTTGCACGCTCGTGACCGTCTTCGCCCTGTGGCACTCCTACCGCTTTGCGGAGAAGCAGCGCGAGAAGATCTATGTGCTGGACGGCGGCAAGTCGCTCATGCTGGCCCTCTCGCAGGATCTGGCGCAGAACCGTCCGGCCGAAGCCCGGGAGCATGTGCGCAGGTTCCATGAACTCTTCTTCGGCCTGTCACCGCAGAAAGACGCCATCGAGCACAACATCAACCGTGCGCTCCAGCTGGCCGACAAGAGTGCCTACCACTATTATGTGGATTTTGCCGAAAAGGGGTATTACAACCGTCTTATATCCGGCAACATCAACCAGGCGGTGCGGGTGGACAGCGTCCTCTGCGACTTTTCCGCCTACCCCTACAAGGCCCGTACCTATGCCCGGCAGATGATCATCCGGCAGAGCAATGTGACGGAGCGTTCGCTGGTCACCGAGTGCCAGCTACAGAACACTTCCCGTTCGGATGACAACCCCAACGGATTCATCATCGAGCACCTGACCATTCTTGAGAACAAGGACCTGAGGAGTGTGGAGCGATGAGAAGGAATCCGATCAGGCAGGCAGACCTGGCACTCAGGCTGTTCTGCCGCCAGCTGGGCCGGAAACAGCGAAAGATTGTCCTGGGCATCCTGTTCGTCCCGTTTGCCCTTTCCTGTATCTGTACGGCCGTTGCCCCTCTGACAGACGGCAGGAACCGTGATACGGAATATCTGTGGATGAGACAGGACACACTCCGGAAACATTTTATTCAAACGATAACCGAAGATGCAGAAAGAAGAAACCAAGAAACAGCTGGAACGGCTGCTCAAGCCGTTCAGGATTCCGTTCCGCAGGGACGGGGAACCGCTGACTGAGGAACAGAAGCGCCGTCGTGCCCGCTTCGTGGTATATCCGCTCATGGGCCTGCTGTGCCTGGGCAGCCTTTACCTGATATTTTCTCCTTCGAAGGAGGAAGAGACCAGACAGAACCGGGGGAAAGGGTTCAATACCGAAATCCCTTCCCCCGAGGACAAGGAACTGGAAGGCAACAAGAAGGATGCTTATGAGAAGGCATTGCTGGAACAGGAAAGCCGGAAACGGAAAACCTTCTTTGATACGGCCGAATCCATGTTCCGGAACGAACAGCCGAAGGACAGTGTCCGTTTGCCGGATACCTTTCCCAAGGAACCGGATGCAGACCCGGAAAGGATGGAAGGGCCTGCCGGAGCGGTCACTTCCTCCGCCGGAGCATACCGGCAGATGAACCGTACCCTCGGGAGCATCTATGAACCGGCGGCGGATCCAGAAAAGGAGAAGCTGCTGGAAAGGATCGAAGAGCTGGAACGGCAGCAGGCGGACAGACAGGAAACATCCCCGAGAATGGAAGAGAAAATGGCCCTCATGGAAAAGTCATATGAACTGGCCGCCAGGTACAACAGCCGGCAGGCAGCCCCGTCCGCCATGCCTGCTGCAAAAGCGGAAGACCGTCCGGCCATGCCGGTCAAGCGGCTGCAGAACCAGGTGGTGTCCAGCCTTTCCGCACCCCTGACGGAAGAGGAGTTCCTTTCCGTCTATGCCGGTGAACGGAATACCGAATTCCACACCCCCGTCGGCAGGAAGACCGTGACAACCGGAAATACCATTGCCGCCTGTGTGCATGGTACGCAGACCGTATCCGACGGGCAGGCTCTCCGGCTCCGGCTTACGGAACCCATGGCCGTGGCAGACCGGTTCATCCCGAAAGGGACCGTGCTGGTCGGTGCAACCCGGATCCAGGGGGAACGGCTGGAAATCGTCATCCATACCCTGGAAGCGGGCGGCAGCATCCTTCCCGTGGAACTGGAAGTCTATGATACGGACGGGCAGCAGGGAATCCTGATTCCCCATTCGCTGGAGTATGATGCCGCACGGGAAATTGCAGCCAACATGGGCAGTTCGATGAACAGCAGCATCAACATCTCCACCGATGCCGGAGCCCAGATTGCTTCGGATGTGGGGAAAGGAGTGCTGCAGGGCGTCTCGCAGTATATCACCAAAAGGATGCGTACGGTCAAGGTCACGCTCAAGGCCGGACACCGGGTGCTGCTCCATTCCCCGGAACAATAAGAAACAATGAACATCAAAACAATCGTTAAACCCAAGCACATGAAGAAGATTCTGATGGTATTTGCCCTCCTGACGGGCATGCTGGCTGCCATGGCGCAGCAGAGCAACGGAGATCTGTATGAAGGACTGACCCGGAAAATCGGTTTCAGCCGGATGATTCCACCCCACGGGCTGGAAATCACGTACGACAAGACCGTCCACGTCATTTTTCCCGCACCGGTGAGATACGTGGACCTGGGGTCACCCAACCTGATTGCCGGCAAGGCTGACGGTGCCGAGAATGTCATCCGCGTGAAAGCCACGACCCGCCATTTCCGGCAGGAGACCAACATGTCGGTCATTACCGAAGACGGAAATTTTTACACCTTCAATGTCAAGTATGCCGATGAGCCCCTGCTGCTGAATGTGGAGATGTGTGACTTCATCCATGACGGGGAATCGGTGAACCGTCCGAACAACGCCATGGAAATCTACCTGACAGAACTTGACAACGAGTCCCCCCGGCTGGTCCGGCTGATTATGAAGTCTGTCCATGAGAATGACAAGCGCCGTATCCGCCACATCGGCAGCAAGCGTTTCGGGGTCCAGTTCCTGCTGAAGGGAATGTATACCCACAGCGACCTGCTTTATTTCCATACCCAGGTGAAGAACACCTCGCACGTACCGTTCGATGTGGACTTCATCACCTTCAAGATCGTGGACAAGAAAGTGGTGAAGCGGACCGCCATGCAGGAGCAGGTGATTTATCCGTTGCGTGCCTATAATTATGTGACACGTGTAAACGGCAGGGACTCGGAATGTACGGTATTCGCCCTTCCCAAGTTTACGATACCGGACGACAAGAAACTGGTGGTCGAGATGCTTGAGAAGCAGGGTGGCCGTCACCAGCGTTTTGAAGTGGTCAATGAAGACCTTGTCCGTGCAGAAACCGTCAACGAACTGAAAGTACGATGAAGAGAAAGTGGATGTGTATGCTGGTCTGCCTGCTTGCCCTCTCCGTAGGGCAGGCTGCTGCCCAGCGCTGCCTGCCCGGGATGCAGGCCGTGGAAATGCGTGGAGGCATGGCTCCTTCAGCAGGTTATTTTGCCGGCTTGGGTGTGACCACCCATGCCAAGGGCGGCAACAGATGGGTGTTCGGTGCGGAATACCTCTACCGGAAGCATGATTACCGGACGGTCACCTTGCCGTCTGCGCAGTTTACCGCTGAAGGGGGCTATTATCTCCAACTACTATCCGATGCAGGGAAAACCCTCTTCTTTCATGCGGGAGTGTCCGCATTGGCCGGATACGAAACGCTGAACTGGTCGGAACGGACACTGTATGACGGGGCCCGGCTGAAGAACGGGGATGCCTTTGTCTATGGCGGTGCCCTGACTCTGGAAATGGAAGTTTACCTCAGTGACCGGATTGCCTTGACCGCCTCCGTGCGGGAACGCTTCCTGTGGGGTGGCAGCCTGGACCGTTGCCAGTTGCAGTGCGGTGCCGGATTCCGATTTTATCTGGATTGATGCAGGATGGAGATAGAACAGCTCAGGCAGGTGCCTTTGGTCGACCTGCTCACCCGGTTGGGGTTTGCTCCCGCTTACCGGAGAGGACAGGATGTATGGTACAGGTCTCCGCTGCGGGAAGAGCGGACTGCCTCGTTCAAGGTGAATACAGACCGGAATGTCTGGTTCGATTTTGGGCTCGGAAAAGGTGGTGACATATTCCACCTTGCCGGAGAACTGACGGGAAGTACGGACTTCAGCAGGCAGGTGGATTTTCTCTCGGGTCAATCGGAACACTTGCCGTTGGCTCCTCGGCCAAGGTCTGCCCGGCAGCCATCGGCATCCTGTTTCGAACAGGTGAAGGTAGCCGGCCTGTCCCATCCGGCCTTGAAGGATTACTTGGAGAAAAGGGCAATACCACCGTTTCTGGCCCAAACGCACTGCCGGGAAATATCCTACAGTATCCGTGGAAAGCGGTATTTTGCCATCGGCTTTGCCAACCGGAGCGGTGGCTACGAGGTACGCAATCCCGGGTTTAAGGGATGCATCTCTCCCAAGGACCTGTCCTTGGTCCCTCTTTCAGATCACAAGCAGGACAAGTGCTGCGTGTTTGAAGGAGTGATGGATTTCCTTTCAGCCTTGGTCCTGGGACTGGCAGGGAAAGAAGACTGTCTGGTCTTGAACTCCGTGTCGAATCTGGAACGGTCGTATGCCTTGCTGGACAGTTACCGGGAAATCCGGTGCTACCTGGACAGGGATGCTGCCGGGCAGTCAGCGTTGAACAAATTGCTCCAACGATACGGAAGCCGCCTTTCTGACGGATCCGGAGTCTATGAAGGAAGCAAGGATTTGAATGAACATCTGATAAAAGTGAAAGAAAACACATGAAGACAACAAGTATGAAAAACGAAAGAAGAATGGCCGGCTGGCTGGTTTTGTGGTGTATGGGATTACTGGCGATGGCGGTTTCCTCCTGTGATTCGGAGTTGGATGTGCAGCAGCAGTACCCGTTTACGGTGGAAACCATGCCGGTCCCCAAACAACTGGCCAAGGGTGAAACGGCGGAAATACGCTGTGAAGTGAAGAGTGAAGGGGATTTTGACGGAACAGTCTATACCATCCGGTATTTTCAGTACGATGGAACGGGTTCCTTGAAACTGGAGAACGGGATGGTATTCAAACCGAATGACCGCTATCTGCTGGAAGATGTCAAATTCCGGCTGTATTATACTTCCCAGTGTGACGAAGCGCAGAATCTGGTTGTGGTGGTGGAGAACAACTGGGGAGATTTGGTCGAGATGGAATTCGATTTCAACCATGCCGACGAGGAGTCTGAGAATGAGCCGAAAAGTTCGCAGCCGGATAAAGAAGGAGGTGCATGACAAGACAGACTAAACGACGCAGTATGCTTTGGGCACTCTTTCTGACTATCCTTGCAGGAAGATTGAATGCCCAGGGAAATGCGGTCAATCCGCTTTGGGAATCGGCTGTTGAATGTATCATGAAATACGAAAGTTGGCATGGTCCGGAACATTATCCCTATGTGGCATTTGGTCATCGTATCCGTCCGGGCGAACGGTTTCCATCCCGTTTGACGAGAAAGGAAGGGGAACAGCTTTTAAGAAAGGATCTGAAGGAACTGTGTGCCCTCTTTCGCCATTTGGGAAAAGATTCATTGATCATAGCTTGCCTTGCTTATCAGGTGGGTCCATACCGGCTTCTCGGCTATGGAAAGATGCCCAATAGTACATTGGTCAGAAAGCTGGAATCCGGTAACAGGGATATCTATGCGGACTTTGTGAAATATTGCCATTACAAAGGAAAGAAGATTCCGTCCATAGAAAGAAGAAGGAAAGAAGAATACGAACGGTTGTTCGTACCCTGAATGTAGCGCCAGCCGTGAAGCATCATGCAGTTCACGGCTGGCGCTTTACAATGTCCGGTTCAGAAGGATGGACAGGGGATAGATGAACCGGTTGTATTGTTTCAGTGCCTCCAAATCCAACGTCGCGTTTCTGTACGGATTAGATTCCTCCGAGTAGAAATAGACGTCCGTAGTATGGTTCCCGTTTTGGACAAATATGCCGTTCAAAGGAATCTCATTGACATCTTCAAAACTCTCCAAGGGAAGTTTTTCAATGGAGCCGGTTTCTCTGTTGCCAAGCGTATTGGCATAACGGTTGAAAAGAACAAATCCCTTTTGAGCATAATCAATCCGCATTCCATAGGGCCGGTTGCAATAAAAACCGATCTTGGCTTTTTCCTGTAAGTCATTCATTATACATACGGTTTTGTTTTGTTGCTGAATTCTGTTTCTGATTTTCTTTTGTTTTCTTTCCAAATTTGACTTCACACAATAATCATACGCTTCCTTACGGAATGCTTCACGTTGCCGGGTACCGGTTTTGCCGAACTCGGCATCCATGAGGTCATCTATGCTGGTCAAGGGCTTGTTTGTTGTTTCCATCATGCTGTTTTGGGTTAATCACGTCTTTTTGAATTTCATACACAGTCAAAGATTGGCTGTTTCGATGCTGTCATACTGGATCCGGACAGCCAGGATTCCTTTCAACAGGTTCATAATGATTGTTCTCATCAAAGCAATGTGCACAGGTACCCGGAAAATCGGTAATCAGCCGGTGTCTGATAGAGTCTATACCTTTGAACACGGTAAACCAGATGGACCATTGTCCGTTACAATGGGCATAGTCTATTACATCATCTTCTGCTATAGCACCTTTCAGGTAGAGTTCTTTGTATCTGGATGCCTTGTTCCATGCTTCAAAGCGATATTTCCATCGGAAGTCTTTCGGAGAAGGAGACTTGTCAGTTCCAGGGTATCTTTGAAGCTGTATCAGGTCCAACAAATTCTGGGCTTTCTTCCTTGACAGTTCCGACATATTGCCATTGACATGAACTCTCCCTGTTTCATCATAGATAAGACTATAATAAGTATTGTTCAAATGAGGCCAGTGACAATCGGCATCCACTTTTGTGCCTTTATTGCTGTTGCAGACTTTACAGCACAACAGGAAATTATCCCATGCTGTCTCAGCTCCACCTTTACTTTTAGCGGCAAGATGTTCCACATCCAGCGTGGGGATTTTTTCACATCCCTCGCAATAGGAACAAAAAGCACCGATGTTGGCACTCAAAGGGAACTTGGCATCACCATAATTAGGATAATGTTCCTTTATCCGATGTTCTATCTTTTGGTTGTTCGAATCCGTGTAACAGATCAGTTCTCCGGGTCGTTTTTTCTCAACAGGTCTCATAATTGTTTCTGCCTTGCTTTAAGTTCCGTCTTGACCAGCGCAAGATAGGCCGGGTCATCGCTGAATTCCGCTTCGATTTCGTTAAGGCGAGCCTTTAGCTCATCTCTGTCCGCACTTCCCTTATCGGTTGCTTCAAACAAGCGTGATGCAACTTCCACCATTTCATTGAAGCGTCTGCTCCGGATATCTTGCTGCAATCCCATACGTTCTGAAGTGATATCCTCCAGCCCTTCCCGGAAGGGTTCTCCAGAGGTCAGGACATTTGGGTCAAAGCTTACAAGCTGTCCTTCCTGAAGACTTTGAACAATGAAAGGGCTATGCGTGGATACGATGAACTGTATCATGGGAAAGGCATTTGTCAGATCCTGCAAGACATGTTTCTGCCAGTGCGGGTGCAAATACAGGTCTATTTCGTCAATCATGACAATTCCGGGAGTCATCTTGATTGCATGCTGTCCTAGAAAACCGTTCAGTTCAATACAGCGGTGAGCGATTTCAGCGACAATGTTGATCATGGACTGAAGTCCGTCACTCATGTAGGAAAAGTGATGACGGGATGGGGTATGTCCGGTAACGCTGACCACGGCTTCAATCTCTCCGTTGTCGAAATCTATCTCAGACAAGGCTGGAATGGCCAGCTGCAAAGCTTCAAAAAAAGCCTCTCTTGTGCCTTCAAATTCTTTCCTGTCTTTGATATTCTTGTCGTAGTGCTTCAACCACTCCATGGCTCCCTCGAAATCCACTTTGTCATGCAAGGCAAATTTGTAGGCTTTTTCAATTCGGGATGCCCTTTCTTTGACTGTAGACTTGCTTTTGGCCTGAGCATCACTGGTCCTTTTGGCTCCAAAGGAAAGGACTAACGGATAAATGGAGTTTTCTTTCTCTTCATTCCTTAAATGTTCCATACGGTGAACCGCATCAATCAGTTCACCTGCCGAAACGCGTGTATGTGTGGTGTAATTGCCTGCATATTCCCTGTACCAACGGATGGGTATAAATGACACTTCAGGACAATGCCCATCCGAAGATGTGGTTATCGGAAAATCGACATGGATGGTTATTCTGGGCTTCTCTGTATTGGGAACATAATCTCTCAGCTCCTGGTCAAATCTCATGAATTTGTCGAGTGAACTGAAATTGCGGCGATAGGAAGTTCCACCGGGAAGCGTTTTCAGGCTCTGCAGATAAGCTCCCAAACCCACTTGAAGCGCTTTCAGCAAGGTGGTCTTACCGGCCGTGTTGTTTCCGATGACAACCGTAAGGTTTCCATTGAAAGTGACTGTCTCGTTCTGGAAACCTTTAAAATTGACTATATTGACCTCTTTGATTCTCATATGCTTTGAATGTTTTTATGCGATCCTATTGTCCCATATTAAACAAAACGGTTCAATCAACAATAAGTTCGCTTCTTTTTACATCAAGTAATTTGGAAATTTGATTGATGGTCTGCAAATCCGGCTGCGTTTTTTGCGAGCACCATTTGCTGACAGTGCAGGTTGACTTTCCCAACTGCTCTGCCAGCCATTTGCTGGTAACATGCTTTTCTGCCAAAACAGCCTTGATCCTATTCAGATTTTTATCTTTATCCATATACAAAATTAAACTTCAGCGCAAAGTTATATAATTTATTCTACATTGCATTCTGATTCATAATTTTCTTTGGATATCCGGTTTTGAATATCTGCGGTCATCAGTCCCATAAAGAAGGCGGCAGGTTCTTTTCCAGATATTCCAGTTCTTTTGCAGCATTCAACAGATGCCGTATCTGATTGTCCGCTGTATGATTGTCCGCTGTATGATTGTCAGCATATTCTTCCTTGCTGATGCGTCGGATGGAAGGCAGACCGCTGAATTGCAGGGTCGGATTGACTTTCCATCCGTCCGTAAACTTGTCCGGCATGAGGCTGTCGTGACAGATGACCTCACCGACACACCCGTGAATCAGCATGTTGCATACGGTCATCATGCAACAGGTCCGGCTGATGTCTTCACCGACCAGGTAATTGCCCGGAAAATGTACATGGTAGGCCAGCAGCAGCCTTCCGCTTCCGCAGGTCGGGTCACTGATGCGTTTGCCCGTAGTGCCTTTCTCAGTCCTTGTACATTGGACCATCAGCTCGCAGATGGAAGCCGGGGTGAAAAACTGGCCGAGATACTGCTGCCCGCTTTTTGAACAGTAGGCCATGTGAAGCTCCCCGAATGCATCGAACCAGCCGGACAGGGCAGTCTGCCGTTGCATGATGCCGACCCATTCCCGGGTCATCTCCAGGAATGCCATATTCTGCTGCCGCTTGTATTTCCAGTCCTTCAGGGGTGGAGCACCCGGTGAGAATCCGTGTATGATATACCGCAGCAGGTCATTGAACACCTGCTGGACTTCGTAGCCGCATTCTCCGGCCAACCGGCTGATGATTCGGTCGAGCGGCTTGACTTCGTTGGATAATTCAAATTTTGCCATATGCTTGTTGTTATAGGTGATTGTTTTCCGTGTATGCTTCCCGGTTCTGTACATACCGCTCCACTTGCCGGGCGACCATGTCACAGAACTTCTGTCCTTTGTCCTCCTCTCCTCTGAAATAGGCTATCATGCCCAACAGGTTCTTTTCGTAGTAGTGGACCCATTTCTCGTAGTAGTGTGCACCCGGCACGGAACCGAAGGTTTCCTGAAACAGTTCCCGCGTCAGTTCTTCATCCGGATACCGGTTGTATTCCCAGAAAGCCAGTTTCAGCCATTCGTTATAGTTCAGTTTCATCAGACAAATGATTTTAATGGTGATACATATATATAAGGTAAGAGGCATACAGGTGGAGATGATGTTCCTCTCCTGTATGCCTCATGCCGCGGTTTACGTATGGATGCTCCATCCGTGGAAACGGTCCAGGGTTACGGCAAACGACCGGTCCGGGCTGCCGTGATACAGCAGTCCGCCCACAATGCCGATTTTTCCGTCCGCATACCGTTCGCAGAATCCGAACGAATAAGGGGCTGAGTCATAATAAAGTTCGATTTCACAGCCTTGTCCGTTCTTTTCCCATTGCTGGAGACGTTCCAGGCAGTTCTGCAATGTCCGGTCCTGGATGGAGTTGGCATACTGTACGACCTTGTCGTAATGTTCTTGTGAACAACAGATTTTCATGATGATAGAATTTTAAAAGTGAATGAATCGTTTGATATTCAGTCTATCCAGAATGTGCCGCAATGAGGGCAGCGGCATCCGGCCGGATAGTTGTTGGAGTAGCGTACGTCACGGTGACGCTTGTAGTTCATGTCTCCGAATGTGCATCGTCCGCTGCGGAAAGTCCTTTCATAAGCCTCTTCCTGCTGTTGGTATCCGGTCATCCGGCTTTTCCGGATGGAACCGTTGAAGGGCCGCATGTCCGTCTCCCACCGGGTGGCCTGGCACCAGTCGTGGCTCATGCCGCAGATCTCAACCGCATAGGAATAATGTACCTGTGAATCCACAAACAGATTCTCCCGGCAGAACGGCAGGGTGATGTCCAAGGGAATGTGTACGTGATAACCTGAACCGTTGCGGCTGTCAACGATGGCCACCACCACATTTCCGCTGAAGCGGATACGTTGGAAATCCTCCTTCTTTCCGGGACTGATGAGTCTGTCAAACCGGGCATTGAAGTAAATCCGTAGTTCTCCGCCGTATGAAGCGTTTTCAACGAGTTCTTTAACCGGTCCGTCAAATTTCCCTTTGGGAAGGCGGAGTGCACGCCGTACCTTGTAGCATGCCATGGATACCGATTCACCCCGTTCCGGGCAGCCTGTGCTGTAACCGTCTATTTCTACTCCGAGGGAATAGAACAGATTGGTGTCGCAGGAATTCCGTATCAGGTCCTTTGCCGGATTCGAATCATTCCGCTCATAGATGAGGTCACGGATCTGTTCCTCGTGTTCTTTAAACAATCCGGACAGACCCGCTTTCTCCATATTTCTGCGTGTCTCGTCCATATATTCCTCCAGATTCTCCTGTTCCTGGCTTTCATACCATTCGAAACTCTTTTCATACAGACTTTCCAGGCTGTTGGACCGGAGACATTTCTCCTGAATATCTTCATGTTCATCCAGACTGTCCCGGTAATCCACATAAAATAGGCAGACATATCTGGGCAGAAACTCCGTAATTTGCGATATAGGGTTCATAGGATTGGATATTTTAAGTTATACCATTTTGTTTTTCAGTTTTCGGCTGTCAGTTCATCTTCATATACTTCCAGCTCCAGGCCGCTCTCGACCACCCGTACCAGCCAGCGGTAAGGCAGTCTCTCAATCAGTTCAACGGCACGGTATCCCCTGTAGGGGCGTTTCAGAAATACAATGTCTCCTTCTTTCATTACAGGATAGCTTTTAAGGTGGATGAATCGGAAATGTTTTCCATGCAATTCTCTCTTTTGACCGTCCTCAGCCGCTTCAGCAGATAGAGGAAGTAGTCCCGGTCGTAGATACGGAACAGGAACTCTTCTCCGGTCTCCTTGACCTGCCCGAAGAAAGTGGCGGATTCCCGGTTGGTGGGATACTGGAAAAAGCAGCCGCCGGAAATGATGGTAAGATCTTCCTGGAACGCACGGTCCATCAGGCAGTCCGGTGTTTCATAGGTACCTTTTCCCCAACAGTACCGGTAATGGCTGTTCCGCAGGCTTTTCAGGGTATGGGCCATATCTGTCCTTGCCTGCCGGCGGTCATCCCGGTAGACAAGGTTGCACAGGAAAACCGGTGCTTTGCCGTCCACTGAAAAGGAATAAGGTGTCATATGCCAGAGGTCCGTGTCGTTATCACCGACCGGTGTATCCTTCCCTTTGAGGAGGAAAGCCTTCCGCCGTATCAGTTCCATGTGCCGGTCCACTTCCTTGTCCAGTATGGCTTGCGGTGTGCAGACGGACCGGATTCCCTTGAAGAACCGGTTTTCCCGTGTAAAGCAGAATTCGGCCAGTTCCCCGTAATAGGGCTCGGACAGGAAGAAGGAGTCCTCCCGCTTCCGTATCGGTGGAAGCACGTTCAGCCGTTCAAGATATTCCTTCTTCGTGATTTCCTCGAAGGGGGCACACAGTGCCTGCCGGTAAAGGCGCATCCGCTTTTCCATCTGGCGGGGTGACAGGGCCGTGATGTACGGATTGTCTTTCCGGATGCGCAGCTCTTCCAGCGTTTCTCCGCTACTGTCGCTGTGCAGTCCGTCTGACATGATTGTCTGGCAGACCCCGCTGAAACAGCGGGAATCTGCAATGAATCGGGTTCGGCTGTCCATGGCTACAGCGAGTTGAGGTGCAACACACGTTGGGCGGCAAGCACCGCATTCTGCGTCAGCTGGCGCTGCCAGGCCTGCTGCTTGGGAGACCACTTGAATCCGGAAGCCTTCAGCTCCTTGCGCATCCCGTCGTTGGGAATGTTTTCGAAGAGAATCTGCAGCCGGTCGGCTTCGTAGTTCCAGACCAGCGTTCCCCCTTCAAACGCCACTTCCCGTTTTTCCTTCTCCCGGATTTCTTTCAGTTTCAGCCGGTTCTGGCGGGCCACTTCTGGCAGCTGGAAGAAACGGTTGCGTGCCGTGATGACCGGCTTGCCGCTGCGGGCATTGTACTCCCGGATCAGGTCCACCGCCTTCTCCACGATTTCCACTTCACCCTTGCCGGCATAGGTGCTTACCTTGTTCAGGATGCTGCTGACGAACAGGGCACGGCTGTACCCTCTGGCTCGTCCTGCATCAATTTCATGGATGGTGTGTGCGCTGCTGGAAATGTCCCGTTTCAAGCGGTTCCATGACTCTTCCTGATGTTTTTCCAGATTGGAAACATCCTTCATTCTTTCATTTTCTTTCATGTCTCATTGATTTTTAGGTGAAACTTCCGGTTCCGTGGAACCGGTATTTGATTTGATTGTATATCCTTTTGTCCGTTCATGCATCTGTTTCATGGCAGGACAGGAATCCGTAGTCAGCCGAGTCATCCGGCACATCGTCCCATACCAGCCGGTAATCCTCGTAGATCCGGCTCCAGTCCTCTGCAGACAGGCGCGGAAAAGAGGGGGAATACAGGCTGCGGAGGTCTTCCAGCGACAGGGACGGGTGCCGGTGCAGAATGTCGTGAATCTCCTCCTCGCACTCGAAGAAGGAATCATAGAGTGCATCTGTCCCCTGATGGACATAGACGGCTGTGCAGTCCTCAATGAGATGCTCCACGAAGTCCAGACATTTCTGCAGGTCCTTCTTGACGGTGATTTCCTCGTCCGTATGGGCATTGTAATAACCGCAGCTGACATTGGCACAGCTCACTTCCAGCCCGTTCTCCTTCAGCGTGAGGACATCCGTCATCAGTCCGTTGTTCTCCGCATAGCCCCACCTTTCGGGAGCAGCCTCCCGGATGAACTCTCCGGAACACAGCTCCGTGAAGCTGATGGCCGTAATCAGGTCGGAATTCCCTTTCCGGTCGGGCTGGACGACAAACCGCACGTCGTCAAAGAACGGCATGTATGCCCGGGAACTGCCCCTGCACCCGGTTTCCTCCTCACGGAAGAACACGACCTTGAGGACATCGTATTTCCGCAGGCATTCCAGACAGATGAAGATGCCGTTCTTGTCATCGGCCCCCAGGTTCTCGAATCTCCGCTTTGACGGGGAATAGCCGAAGAGGATGCCTTTGGCTTCGACGGCCCTAAAGTCCTTTGAATGCCTGCAATGGGACACCTGGTCCAGATGGCTCACCAGGCAGGGATAGGACTCGCCGCTTCCCTTGGTTACATACAGGTTCCCGAAGCTGTCCTTTTCCAGGCTGATTTCTCCGGGAAGCCCGTTGATGTAGGAACAGAGGAAGCGGACCATCTTCTGTTCCTTTCCGCTCGGGCTGTATATGCTATACAGCTTCTTCAACAGTTGCGTATTCATGTTCTTCTTCATAAGCGTTCGTATCATCGGAATAATTCAGTGGAAGGCCGGTTTCCGGATCCAGCAGGTCGTAGTATTCATCATCGAAACAGCCCGCCTGCCCGTTATCCAGCAGACTTTCCACGGTATCCACATGGATGGTCTGGGATTGGTAAGCTTCTTCCTGCGGGTTCCACATATGGATTTCCGTCAGTTCGTCCGCATCTTCAAACCAGGCCTTGTCATATTCGGAGTAATGCCAGTAGTTTTCCTTGTGGCTGCTTTCGGCATCCTCCCGGCATTGTTCGCAGCAATAGTATTCTTCGGTGATTTCCGAGTAGACGGAGTGGTCTGTCAGGCAGTAGCCTTCGCACCAGTCACAGCAGACCGTATCATCGTGATGGTAATAATCACCGCAGGAGGATATGTAGTTGAAATCCTCCAGGTCGTCCACATCCACTTCGATTTCCCGTCCCTGCATGTAGCAGACCCGGGTTTCCGTGCAGTAGCGCTGGTGGTATTCATCCCATGCCTCGTCGCTTTCGTCGTCATCGCCGTTCAGGTTCCGGTCGGTCGTGTCCAGCAGGTAGTCATCTTCCGAATGCTTGTAGTTGTAGGCCTTCCTTTCATCGTAGTCGTACCACTTGAAGGAATCCTGATAGGAAAGCGTATTGTCCATGCCCAGGTCGCAGTCTATCTCAAACCGGCGGTCAAAAAGTGAACTTCCGTCAATGCCGACAAATGCGTTCGCTTCATGGCAGGACGCCCCCACAATCTTGTATCCGTCGATGCGGTTTTCCTGGATCAGCTTGTTGACCAGCATGTATTTCAGCATCTCGTCCTCACCGGTGGTATACTGGCGCTCCAGCAGCCTCCACCGTCTGTTGTCCTGGTCGGTCACTTCGGTGAACAGGACAGCCCTTGCTACAATCTTTCCTTCCTCGTCCTTGAGATAGGCCGCTTTGGCCTTCACCGAGTCCAGATAGAAGAAATGTCTGTCCTTGTCCGTCATGCAGGAGTTGAAGTCTCCCTTGCACCGGTAGCTGTCATAGATGGCCTCGAAGTTGTTGTCCACATGCAGCTCCATATTGGACGTACAGCCCAGGGTGAACGTGTACCACTGCTTGGTGAACACGTCCCCGCACAGCCAGTTCACGACACTCGGGGAAAGGACCTTTCCTACGGAGGTCTCCAGCATGACGGCTCTCAGGAACTTGGCCGACTTCATCTTGAACACCCTGCTGCGTTCCATATTGACATAGCGGATGGAACCGTAGTCACCGTCTTCACAGATACCGCGAGATTCATCCGTGCGGTACTGCCCGGACCAGTAGGTGCATCCGATCAGCTCCACCTTGTGGGGAAGCGAATCATCTCGCTTGCCGGAACTGCATACGGCATCGGTGACAGACTGCTGCAGTTGAGCCATGTCCTTGATGTCAAGCAAGGTGAAATCATTCCTTTCCCGGCAATATTTCAGCAGGGCTGCATTCTTCAGATGGCTGAGCAGGATCTTGTTCTTTCTGACCTCTGCGCCGTTGCTTCTTTTTTCCACTGCGAAAATTTCCTTGAACTCTTCGTAGTTCCTGAACCGATAGTACAACATAGGCTAAAGGGTTGTGGCGTTAATGACTGGGTTATTTCCAAATGGCGGAATTGACCGGTCCGCCTGTTCTTCCCTGCCGGTATAGGCACATCCGCTTTCCGGTACGTATTCCGGAAAACCTTTCCAAGACTGGTATCTTTTCATGATTCTTGATGGATTAAATTTGACATGACCGGCTCCTTGGAGCGCGGTATTCCTGTTTCTTACATGCCCCGTCCTGTTTTTTGCCTTGTCCAAAGCAAGGCTTGGCGGAAAAAATACCGGAACGGAGTGAGGATGATTTTTTCCTGCCAACCAGCCCGCAAGGGCCGCCTTGCCTGCGACAAGGCAAAAAGCTATCTTTGCAGGGAAGAATCAGGAATATCTGCGGATGGATACTTGAAGAACCGCTGTCTGTTTGAGGGAATAAAAAAACGGGAATAACCTTGGATGGCTACTCCCGTTGTTGAGGTGAGGGTGGTTTTTACCGTTATGGATGGGTTGGCAATGCAAATTTGTCCTGTAAGGTCTGCATTTCAAATGCGATGGTGGAATTCATGATTTTTGCATAGATTCGGGTGGTACGTATATCCGTATGACCCAGCATCTTGGCAATGGACTCCAATGAAACCTTGTTCGCTATGGCCAAGGAAGCGAATGTATGGCGTGCGATATGTGTGGACAGTTTCTTCTTGATGTGACAGATGTCGGCTATTTCTTTCAGGTACCCGTTCATGCGCTGGTTGGAAGGGACCGGCAGCAGGAATCCCCTTTCAGAGTAGCCCGGTCTCGACTTGTATTTTTCCAGAATCAGTCGGGGGATATCCAGAAGGGGGATGTCGCACATGTTGTCCGTTTTTTCCCTGGCCTTGCGGATCCACCAACGTCCGTCGTCAGCCTGCACGATGTGTTCAGCCTTCAGGTGCTTTACATCCGTAAAGGCGAGTCCGGTGAAAGAACAGAAGATGAAAATGTCCCGTACGGTTTGCAGACGCTCGATGTCGATGTCTTTGGCAATAATGCGGCGAAGTTCAGATTCATTCAGAAAGTCCCGGTTGGTCTTGGTCTGCTTAAAATGGATGTCGGCAAACGGGTCTTCATTGATCCACTTTTTCAGAATGGCGGTCTTGGTGATTTTTTTCAGGTTCTTCAGGTATTTGACCGTAGCATTTTGGGCACATCCCTTTTGGGTCTTGATGAAATGTTCGAATTTGGTGATGAACTCATAATTGATGGATTTGAGAGGAATGTCGGCGCAGTTGTACTGTTCGCGCATGAATTCCACCAGGTAACGGACCGTCCGTTCATAACGCAGTACCGTCCCTTTTGCATATTCCTTGTCCATCAGTTCCCGGTACTCCTGATTATGCTCATTGAATGTTTCAATCAGCATTTTGGGTGAGTCATACCCTCCATAGAAGATGTTCTTGATGGTTACGGCAGTAATGGGCTTGCCGTCCGCCTCCAGTTGTCGGTGTATTTGGAAAACCCTGTTTCTAACCGTTTCAAGATAGAGGTTGATTTCCTGGTGTTTCCTGTCCTTTCCGACAGCACATCCTTTCAAGTGGTTCCATTTGTCCGGTTCCACACTCCGTTTGACTTGTACTTCAGCGCGTTTGCTGTTCACTGTAATACGCATACAGATGGGTGCCTCTCCATTTTTTAGAAGCTTGGATTTCTTGATGAAGAACAGCACCGAAAATGAGTTGTTTTGCATGGCCATACTCTTTGTTTTTGACGTTGTAAAATTACTGTTTTTAACGCGAGTTGGATTTATGCAAAATACAGATATTCAATGAAATAGAACCTAAAAAGGTGGACTTTTTTAGACCGGAAATCAAGTCCACCTTTTCGTCCACCTCGTAAATGCCGTAAAGTGCCTCAATTTGCCGTTTTGTAGAAAAGAAAAACCGCTGACAATGTTTGATTATCAGCGGTTTACGTTAAATTGCTTTTTGTTTAAGTGATCCGCCTGGGGCTCGAACCCAGGAC
>ERZ857982.346-NODE-346-length-71707-cov-19.208508_pt1 | contig 71707 bp, 62 predicted proteins | sample MGYA00519955_ERZ857982 | MGnify/ENA primary metagenome ERZ857982 (study PRJEB31778, sample SAMEA3449416) | human gut metagenome | biome: human gut; feature: human-associated habitat; material: faeces | place: United Kingdom | collected 2010/2012 ... | reverse complement strand
GGGGTTTGGGGATAGGGATTGAGAACAAGCACTTTTTTTGAAAAAACATACTTTTGCTACAAGCTGAAATGCCGCCCTGATGGGCGGCATAGAGAGTCTGAATAATAAACTGTGTAAATACCAATAATGACCATAAAGAAAATTGGGGTAAATTGGTATGAAAAACAGAAATCGCGGATTAAGCGAAAAGGAGCTCGTTCAGCTTCTGATGGCAGACTGTGAAAGCACAGGAGATATTCAGGCAAAACTGAAAAAGCTGTTTGCAGGAACGATCGAACAGATGCTTGAAGTGGAGATGGCTCTGGACTAGATAATCTGGCTGATTACTCTGCTTTGCAATCAGAGCATTGAGATACATAATCTCAGAAACAGCGAGAAAAAGCCGCTTCTCACCGAGGAAACCGTGGAGCTTCTAACCTCCCCAGGTGAGCTTGCAGAGTACAAGGACGCAATCACCGAAGCTATGCTGAAAGGCACAAAGCGAAATATCGAAAGTGAAGATACCTCAAAAAACGCAGTAACAGCCGAGTGAATGACGCAGAACTATTTACCCGGCTGTTCTATTACGGAACGGCGCAGCTGCACCTCGGTTCGGAAGAAGTGTGGCTTATGCCGTTCGGGTTTCTGCTGGATTTGTGGGAGTGTCATAAGCAGTTTATTGGAATCTCCAAACCTAAGCAGAAAGCGGATATTGACGAGGTTGTGCTGGTGGGAATTTGATTGGAAAAGTGGTTGAAAAAAGTGGAAATGCGTAGTATAATGAGTTTATAAGGGCAGTTAATCTGCCCGATAATCGGAATATGTATATGTTGGTAGATAACTCAGTTCCATTTCGTTGAAAGGTCGTGTGCTTATGTCTATAATTAATTGTGTTGGCAAAAGAATAAAACGGACAGTTGCGTTGTTGATTGCAGCAACATTACTTTGCAGTTTGACAGGCTGTGCCAAAGGACCAACAGGAAACAATAATTTAAGTTCTGACATCGATTCAAATAACGCTGATGAAACGGAATTTGATATAGAACGTGTCCGGAAAAGTTTAATTATAAAAGGGGTGCCCTTTGAATTGCCAAAGAGAATTGGCGATTTGGATGATGCGTGGACATACCAAAAGCGTGAAACGCATTATGTTGACGATACAGGATTGGCTGATTTTTATTTTAACGGAAAAGAAATGTTTGTAGCGGGAATCGGTGACTTTATAGAAGGAAAGGAAGAGGATGGGTTTATTTACGATATCGCTCTTGAATCGGATGATTGCTCAATTGGGGGTATAACGCCAAATGTTTCAACAAAGGCTGATGTGCTGAAGAAATACGGAGAGCCGTCAAAAATAAATAATTTTGAGGATAGGGGCTTATATAGGTATATTTACGGCACTCAAGACAGCAATCAAAAACTATTTTTCATAGAGCATAGCCAAATGTTCACCGTGGTGTTTTATGCTGAAAATGATGTCGTACAAGGTGTAAGGGTAGTTTATAATACCTTGAAATAGGTGTAAATCTGCCTTATAAATTTGGAGATGGCACATTCTTTTTTAGGAGCAAAAAAGAAATGACTAAAATACTTGTTCTGATTTCTGTGGTGATTTTTTTTACAGCCTGTACGGTAAAGACAACGGAAAAGTTGACTGATGTAAGACATCCGTATGGTGTTTTTATCGGAGCAGAAAAGGAAAAACTGTTGTCGCTAAACAACTATGACGTTCTTGTTATTGATGCAGAATTATTGACAGCCGAGGACATTGATGTAATACACCAAAACGGAAACAACGAGATATATTCCTATCTTAATATTGGTTCAGTAGAAGACTTTCGCAGCTATTACGAAGAATTTTTGCCTTTTACCATAGGCGAATACAAGGATTGGGATAATGAAAAGTGGATAGATGTATCATCAGAAAAATGGCAGACACACATCGTTGAAGCAGCGGATGAACTGGTGGATAAGGGAGTTTCGGGACTATTTGTGGATAATACCGATGTTTACTATGCATTTCACGAGCAGAAAATATACAATGCGTTACTAGATATTTTCAACGCTTTTACTGAAAAAGGAATAAAGGTAATTGTGAATGGCGGCGATGTGTTTATAAGTGAAGTAATAAATAATCGCTCTATCCCAACTTGCATAAAAGCGGTTAATCAGGAAACCGTATTTACATCAATAAATTTCGATGATAAATCCTTTGGCGAAAATAATTGGGAGAATAGAGAGTATTTTATTGAATATCTTAATGTCTGCAAACAAAACGGTATGGATGTTTTGCTTATTGAATATAGCGCAAACGATAAACTGAGGAAAAAGATCATGGATTACTGCAATGAAAATGATTATGTATGCTATTTTGCTGACTCTTTGGCGCTTGATTGATAAATAGCCATTTCTCAATCAGACATATCTGCCGTAAATTAAGTGATATGCTGTGTTCGTTTTAGCATATTCAGCTGTAATAGTCAACGCAAAAGGGGAAGAGCGGAGCATTGAGAAATGAATGCACTGGATCTACCCCAAAATCTGTGTAAACCACAAATGTGCATTAAGTGAAATCAGTAAGCTCAGGTAACATTTTGATGAGTCCAGAGCTTATTCATAGTAACACAAATCAATTGAGTTCCGGCGCGGCGGTCATTCGGGAATGCGGCCACTGTAGTACAGTGCGAGTTGAGTGTATATCTGCGCCCGGTCCTGCCGGCGGCCAGCCCACTTTTTGGTGATGTCCAGCATGGCGAGATACAGCATCTTGAACAGGCTGTCATCTGTCGGGAAAACAGCCTTGGATTTAGTTACCTTACGCAGCTGCCGATTGAAGCCCTCTATGGAATTGGTCGTATAAATCAGCCGCCGAAGCTCCTCCGGGAACTTGAAATATGTGCTGAGATTTGCCCAGTTTTCTCTCCGGGATTTTGAGATCTTAGGATATTTCTTGTCCCAGATTTCAGCGAAATCGTCCAGGGCAGCAAGTGCTGACTGCTCATTACTATCATGTCCAGCCTTGCGCAGGAGGAAAGCAGAAGCATTTCAGAAAACTGCACATGGGGGCAAAGAAAACGTTTCGCAGACGGCAAGGGCACCGTACCTTTCAAGCGATTTCTCGGCTATGACCGCGGTCCTGATGGCAATCTGGTTCTGAACCCGGATGAAGCGGTCACTGTTCGCCGCATCTACAGTATGTTCATACAGGGAATGTCACCATACGGTATAGCCACGCACTTGACTGCTGACGGCATTAAATCACCCGGCGGTAAAGATAAATGGAATGCCGGAGCCGTCCGCAGTATCCTTACCAATGAGAAATACAAGGGCGATGCACTTCTACAGAAATCCTACACTGTGGACTTCCTCGCTAAGAAGAAAAAGGTCAACGAAGGCGAAATTCCTCAATACTATGTGGAAGGCAACCACGAAGCCATCATCAGCCCGGATGTGTTCGAGCAGGTGCAGCGTGAGTTGGTACACCGAAAGGCAAACAATGGCAGACACAGTAGTGTTCACCTTTTCTCCGGCAAGATACGCTGCGGTCAATGCAGTGAACGGTACGGCTCAAAGACATGGCACTCCGCCAGCAAGTATCGCCGTGCGGTCTGGCAATGCAATCATAAATACGATGGCGATGAGAAATGCACCACACCACATTTGACGGATAATGACATCAAGAGATTATTCGTGTCGGCGGTCAATCAGCTGATCGGAGAAAAGGAAACGATAACAGCGGCTCTTACAGTGTCCCTTGATGCAGCCTTTGACCTTACCGACCTCAAAGCGGAACAGGTCGAACTGGAAAGTGAAATGGCGGTGGTTTACGACCTCATTGAAAAGTGCATCTATGAAAACGCACACACTGTTCTCGACCAGGAAGAATACCAAAAACGCTATGATGGTCTGACAGCACGGTTTGACGCTACCAAAACTAGGCTTGAGGCAGTCGAAGATGCCATCCATAGCAAGCAGTCCCGCAGGGCAAAGATTGAGGCTTTCCTCGAAGCCCTGGCAAAGGCTGAATTGGTGGGCACCTTTGATATCGCCCTCTGGTGCGGACTGGTGGATTTCGTGACCGTCCACGGAAAGGACGATGTGCGGTTCACCTTCAAAAACGGACAGGAAATAAAAGCATAACCCCATAGACGCATAAACGCCTCACCACTGGATTTGATTCCGGTAGTGAGGCGCTTTTTCTGTTATTTAAGGATTAGCCTTCGATAATTCCATCATTATCGTCTTCGTCTGAATCGATGGTTTCACCACAGTTGGTGCATTCCCATTCGTCATCCCAATACATGATACCACCACAATTAGGGCAATTTTTAAAGTATCTCTCCCCAGTGTCATCTTCTAATTCACCGGAGCAATAAGGGCATCTGCTATACTCGGATTCGTCGTAAACTTTGTCACAAAACGGGCACATCTGCATAATTTTGTCCTCCTTATAATTTCATAATGGTTTTGCTTTACGCAGCACACTTTGTGTATGTATCAACAAGTGTCTGATGCGGCAACAGGTCAATCCCTAACGCTGCGGACTCAGCTGCTTTTTCAACAGAATGATGTCTGCCACCAGATAAGTTTCTGATATGTTGGCTAACATCAAAAGGCTCCTGTGGAGAAGTGTACACTCTAACAGGAACTACTTCTTCAATCACCGGCGGAGCTGTCTGAACTATGGTGATGGACTCAGGCAGGTTTTCCAGTGTTTTGCTTAGGCTGTTTTCGAGGGACTCCCACAGTTCCTTGATGGCCTCCTTGTTTTTAAGGCCAATTATAATCCCGATAATAGCTGTGACACTGATTCCTGCCATGAACAGCTGCTTCTTATGAGCCTTAACCCAAGCAATAAATCCTTTTTTATTTTCTTCCATTTGCATGCCTCCTTTACAAATCGTCGATATCATACCCACCGTAATACGCCAAAGCCTGAGCAATGAATAAACATCCTGCTTTCCCATAATTCCTCTCGTGCTGAAGCGCTATATCTCCATCGAGGAAGAATGGAGCCGTGTACTTGGCAATAAACTGCGGGGTAATTTTTCCGTCAAGCTCCGGTTCCATGTTGTGGCCCACAAGATACTCGTGCAGCAGTTTAACAACTCTCTGCACTGTATCACTGTCGTATCCAAGGTCCTTCATGTCAGAGATAACTTGATAGTAGCCATGAAGGGCGTATGTGTGCATCATTCCTTCGGCATCAAAATTTTCAAACATTTCAAGAATGCGCTCCACATCATCAGGACTCCACTCTTGTGGGACCTTTGAAATAAGCGTGTCCGCCATTTGCATAAATGGCGCTGAACGAGGGTCATCATAAAAGTTCCAGTTCTCGTGAGCGTACTCCAGAAAATCGTCGAATTTTATACTGCCGATTTTCGATGTAGTAGGAACACGGCCCATGAATTTTATGCTTTTAGCAAACTCCAAATAAATTAGGTTTTCATCATGCTTGCGTTCCAACTCCGCTACCTTTTTAGCGATGGCAGTATCAAAATCGAAATCCGGATCATTTATAAGAGCATAAATTTCTTTCGCCGTAAATCCGATGCCTATAAGCAGTTTGATGCCCCATATCCTTTCGATGTCCTCATCACTGTAATCACGATATTTATTCGTTGGATTACGACTCTCGTTGGTAGGAAGGAGCTTTTCTTTCTCGTAATATCTAAGCATATCACGAGTTATGCCAAGATTCTCAACCACCCATTTTACTGAGTATCCCATTTGATCACCACCTTTCGATTATATAATACACCTTGGTGTCACACCAAGGTCAATGGGTTTCTCAAAAAAATTGTAAATATTCTATGTACAGAGAAACCCCACCACAAAGTAGTAGTGAGGTTTCTGTCATTTCTGTTCTGAATTTATACGAGCCAATGTTTCTAATAAATGCCAACCGATGGCTTCGGGGTCATAGTTATTAGCTTCGCAGATGAACCGCAGTCCATCCGAGGTCAGCAACCGACCATTGTTTCTGTTGCGGCACAGCTGCTCATAATCAGCAATCTGCCTCTAAGTGAGTGTCTTTTTCATAATTGTCCTCCAAATAAAAACAAGCGGGCAGTCCCGGCTTTCCGTTTACACCGCAAGAGCAGTTTTTACACCGCAACGGGATACTTTTTAATTATTCCACGGTTTTGTATCAAACTCAGTATGATTATTTCAAGAAAACGGCTGTCGATACGCTCGGTTTCCTGTTTTACAAGGTCGCACATTGCCTTTACTTCACGCTCGGCGGTGAAAACCTCGCCGTGTTCGGTCACACGTTGTCTGGATTTTATTTGTTGTTGCACTTAATCACCCGTTTTGAGCAAATTTATCAATTAATTCTGAGTAAATTCGTTTTTATATCAAATATAATAGCATAATGATGCAAATTTATCAAGTTGCACCTGTTATAATTTGATTATAAATCAAATTTAAGGTGGATAAATGAACGATGCTTTTGATTTCGGCTTAATTCTGAAAGGGCTCAGAAAAGAAAAAGGCTGGACGCAGGAAGAACCGGCAAATAAAATAAACAAGGAAAGCTCAATAATCAGCAGATATGAAAAAAATCAGCAAAGCCCTACTTTTGATACGGTAAGAGCGTTTTCGGCTTTATTCAACGTTTCTATGGATTATCTGTCGGGTATGGAACGGCAATCGAATATTTCTGCTATAGGTCTTAACGAAAAGCAAAGAAATATAATAACGCAGTTAATTGAGCAATTCCGTGAGCATAACGTAATAACAAGCAAACAGCTTACCGATAAGCAATCGTGTTTACTCGGTCAGATACTGACGGAATTTCTGAAATAAATGCAAAGCACCGCCTGCACGGGAAATATGCAGGCGGTGCTTGAAAATCGCATAAGAAAAAGCGGTCACGGGGCTGTATCTTTCCCTGTGACCGCTTGATTGTTTAATTTATGTCTGCTCACGCTTTTTGAGTATCTTGCGGAAGGTAAGAGCGAAGATAACTGTACAGCAGATTGCCGAGGTCGCATCCGCTACCGATTCAGCGAGATATACACCCTCTACACCGAGAAAATTCGGCAGGATAAGGGCAAGAGGGATAAGCAGTATCACTTTACGCAAAAGGGCTATGAACAGTGAAATTTTAGCCTGACCGAGAGCAACGAACATATTCTGGCAGGTACGCTGAAGTCCGAATATGGTCATGCCTGTAAGGAAAAGAGGCATCATTCTGCCGACTGTTTTTATAAGTGCGGTATCGTCTGTGAACATTCCTGCGACAAATTCGGGGAAGGTAATCATAAACAGGTTTGACAGGGCAAAGAAAGAGAACATAATTATCACGGAATATTTAAAGCAGAGGCGGACACGGTCTGTGTTGCCCTTGCCGTAATTGTAGCTGACTATCGGAACAAAGCCCTGCGCAAAGCCGCTCAAAGGCACGGCGGCAAACTGCATTGCGCTCTGCATTACCGTAAGGGTGCTGACATATATATCGCCGTAGCCGCTCAGCGAGCCGTTGAGAACGAAGCCGACAAGACTTTCCGTACTTGCCATTATAAACGGGGCGATTCCAAGAGCGAACAGCGAGCCGATTATTTTTATATCGGGCTTAAGATATTTCGGCTTTATTTTCAAAGTCGCTTTGTCGGATACAAGAAAACCTACTATTATAAAGGCGCTTACCGCCTGCGATATTACCGTTGCGAGAGCGGCACCCGTTACGCCCATACCGAATACATAGATAAAAAGCGGATCAAGGCCTATGTTGAGGATTGCACCGATTATTACGGCTATCATTGAAATTCCGGGTCTGCCCTGTGCATTTATGAACGAATTAAGTCCGGTTGCGAACATTACGAACAGCGTGCCTGTAAGGTATACCGAGAGGTAGTCTGTGGCATAGCCGATAGTAGCGTCGCTTGCGCCGATAAGGCGGAGCAGGGGATCCATAAAGATGTAGGTTATGCCCGATGTTACTACAGTAAACAGCACGAGCAGCGAAAAGCCGTTGCCGAGTATCCTGTGCGCTCTTTCACGGTCGCCCTTGCCGAGCGCTATTGAGGCAAGCGGTGCGCCGCCACCGCCGACTATCTGTGAAAATGCCGAGATAAGAATGATTATCGAGCTTGTAACACCGATACCTGCCAGCGCATCTGTGCCGATAAGCTCTATGTGTCCGATGAAGACCCTGTCAACTATGCTGTACAGCAGGTTTATAAGCTGTGCCGCAAAGCCCGGCAGTGCCATTTTAAGTATAAGAGGCAGCATCGAGGCTGTGCCGAGCCGTTCTTCGTATTTGTTATCCATTTAAAGTATCTCCGTGTTTTGTCTTTCTATTTATAGAGTATAGCACTTAAATCATAAAAAGTCAAAGCAGGGAGGGTGGCTGAAAGCCACTGTAAATTCCGCCTGCGGCAATGTGCCGCTTCAAATTCCGCCTGCGGCAATGTGCCGCTTCAAATTCCGCCTGTGGCAATGTGCCGCTTCAAATTCCGCCGTTCTGGCAGTTGGCGGTTGGGTGAATAAGACTTGAGAACAGAATCTCATACTTTTGTAGAATCGGCTGAAGTTTTGGGAAAAGCGGTTTGCACTATAAAAAACAAAAAGACAGCGCCACCCGGCACTGCCTCAGTTTGTAGAAAAAGTCTGTATTTATAAGAAAAGAGCAAATTCTCTATCCCTATAAGAACGCTTTGTGGGCTTTGCGTCCTGCAAAGCCTTTGGGCGTTCTATCTCGGCATCCTTGCCGAAACCCCAAGCCACTTCCCTCGGTGAAGGGCTGTGTATGCTTAGTTGGCTCTGCATCGTGCAGAGCATTTGGGCATACACGCCCGGCGTCCGTGCCGGGGCTGAGTGTGGGGCTGCCGCCCTCACCCCGCTTGGGGCTACGCCCCAAACCCCATTTTCAAAAATTATATAGGTTTATCTACAGTCTGAGACAGCGCCGTCCGGCACTGCCTTTAATGTTTATAAATTTATTGCAATTACGCCTGTTCGCTTGGGGCAAAGCCTGTTCTTTTCAGAGCCTTTGAAATTGCGAGAGCGGCAAAGTATGCGAGAACCACGCTTGCTATATCCTTTATAAGATAGGGTGCGGATACGAGCAGGAAGCTGGATAACAGATCCTTGCCTGCAACGAGAGCGTACTGTACAAATCCGCAGATATGGCAAGCGGCAACGCCTAAGATGCCCATTGCTATTCTAAGCGGTACACGGAACTTTTCGGGCATATTTCTGAATGCGATTCCGCTGATGGCCGCCATAGCGATAAAGCCGATTATAAATCCGCCCGTAGGACCTACTATTGAAGCGATTCCGCCCTTGAAGCCGCTGAATACGGGAACGCCTACCGCACCGAGTAGAACATAAACGACCGTTGAAACGGTTGCTCTTGCCGTGCAGAGATAGAAGCCGCAGAGGGCTATTGCAAAGGTCTGTAATGTAACCGGTACGCCGGAGGGCATCGGTATCGCTATCTGCGAAAGTACTGCCGTAATTGCCGCAAAGAGCGCACAAAGTACGATTGTTGTGATTTTCTGTCTGTTCATATTTTTTGTTTCCTTTCCATTTTGTCAAACGACTTTAACAGAATACCACCGACAGCGCCTTGTGTCAACCAAACCGCACAAATGGGTGACAATCGAGAATGGTCTGCGTTATAATTTAATAACCTGATTGTACAAATTAACTAAAAGTTATGTGGTAAATGTGTGAAAAATGCAAATTGATTTTTTGGCGGGAAGAGGTTATAATAAATTTATTGAGAATGTTGTAAACTTTTAACAACACTCATAAGAATGAAACATATACAATTTGTTTGGAGGTAATTAAAATGAAGATGAGAAGATTCATCGGTGCAGCAGCTGCAATGGCAGTAGCAGGCACACTTACAGTAGGCGCAGCAGCAGAAACTTATAATGCTTATATCGGTTTCCAGACAGCACCCTACTCATTCAGAAACTCTTTTGATGACGCTTCATATGGTAAGGACGTTGCAGATGGCAAGTACTTCAACAGCGTAATCGTATGGGGCGGTAACGACCCCGAAACATTCCCTCAGTATGAAGACAAGTTCGACGATGATATGCCGGGTGGTAATGCCGGCTATGTTATTCCTGCTACATACACAGATGTACAGATCGACAAGGACGGCACTTACAAGGTTGGCATTACTGACTTTGACTGGGCACTTGACAGTTCATCTGCATTCAACCTTCTGTTCGTTTCAACAGATATTCCTTTCAACAAGGACGCAGGCGAAGACGGTGAATCTATCGCTAAGTTCTCTGACTGCAAGATTATTGTTGACGGTACAGTAACATCAGAAGTTGCTGATCCTATCATTGATACAGAAGACGGTAAGAAGTCAGGTCATACAAAGGTTCTGTTCGCCAACATCTGGAACGATGCTCTTAAGAAAGATGGTTATAACGGTGCATACCCCACAAAGTCTTTAGAGATTGAATTTACAGTTTCAGGCCTTGACGCTCAGCAGCCTGCTGATACAACAGCTCCCGCTGACACAACAGCTCCTACAGCAGGCGATTCTACAAAGCCCAACACAAACACAGGTGTTGAAGGCGTTGCAGCAGTTGCAGGTGTTGCACTCCTCGCAACAGGTGCAGTAGTAGTTGCTAAGAAGAGAAAGTAATCTTAAAAAGATTAACGAATAATGACAGCCCTCATTCGTGAGGGCTGTTTTAATATCACGACCGAAAGAGGAAATATGAAAAAATCTATAATCAGACGTGCGATAGCTGTGTTTATTGCGGCGGCTATGCTTGCAGGCTGTGCGGCGCAGGACAGTGGTGTATTATCGTCTGTCGGAAGCAACTCGGAGACCGAAAGCAATGTATCGTATGTTGAGGATACGAGCAGTGTTGATGAAAATTCCGAGGTTACTTCCGTTGACAGCTCAGTAACAGAGAGCGACACATCTTCCGATACCTCCGAACAGGAAGAAAGTAATACTTCAAAGCAGGAAAATACATCAAAGACAGAGAACACCGAGAAGCCTGCCGATACAACAAAGACACCGTCAACTGCCGACACGAAAAACAACAGCCAGAGCAAGCCTGCTTCATCTGCAAGCAATTTCACTGTTCAGTGGAAGAAGTCGAGCAGCTGGGAAGAGGGCGGTAAGAAGTGCGGAGGTTATGAGATCGTTATAACCAATAACGGCGATACGGTGAACAGCTGGACGGCAAAGGTAACCGTCCCCGGCAACACAAAGCTGATGTCGCAGTGGAACGGAATATTCAGCATTTCGGGAAACACAATGACCGTCAAGAACGAGAGCTACAACGGAACTATAGAAAAGGGAAAGAGCATTTCATTCGGATTCAATTATTCGGCTGACGCTTATATCAATGAGGGTAAAGTGACTGTGAACGGAAGTACCGCAGGAACGAGTGCCGGAAATAACAGCAACAATAATAATAACAATAATAATAATACGTCAACGACCAAAAAGCCGGCGGCAACAGTTCCTCCGGCACCGAGCGACCCTAAAGGCACTACGCCGGTATCACAGCACGGTCAGCTTTCGGTAAAGAACGGACAGCTTGTCGATAAGAGCGGCAAGGGTTATCAGCTCAGGGGAATGAGTACACACGGGCTTACATGGTTCCCCGAATTCGTAAACGAGAGCGCATTCAAAACGCTCCGTGACGACTGGAATACGAATGTTGTCCGTCTTGCAATGTATGTTGACGAGTGGGGCAACGGTCAGTGCTATATGGGCAACAAGAGCGGAAGCCTTGAACTGCTTGAAAAGGGTGTTGACATCTGCATCAAGCTGGATATGTATGTTATCATCGACTGGCACGTTCTTAATCCCGGCGACCCGTCCAAGTATACAAACGAGGCGAAATCCTTCTTTGAAACGGTATCAAAGAGATATGCAAAATATCCGAATGTGATTTATGAAATATGCAACGAGCCGAACGGCGGTGCATCGTGGAGCGGCAATATCAAGCCGTATGCTGAAAAGATAATACCCGTTATCCGCAAGAATGCGCCGAACTCGGTAATTATAGTAGGTACGCCCACATGGAGTCAGGAGATCGACAAGCCGCTTTCCGATCCGCTGAACTACAAGAATGTAATGTATGCGTTCCACTTCTATGCGGCAACTCACGCAGGACTTCGTTCAAATGTAGAAAACTGCGTGGCACAGGGCTTGCCTGTATTCGTGTCGGAATTCGGTACTTGTGATGCATCGGGCGGCGGTGCGAACGACTTCAACGAAACGCAGAAGTGGCTTAGCTATTTTGACAAGCAAGGCATAAGCTACTGTAACTGGAGTATATGCAACAAGGATGAAACCTGCTCGGTACTGCGGCCGGGAACATCGGCAAACGGAAACTGGAGCGAGAGCAATCTTACCGAAAACGGCAAGTGGATGCGTAACTGGTTCCGCAAGCACTAATGTGCCCGTGGGGCACGGCAAATTCCGACCTTTTGAAATGAAGGCGGTTGGCGTGACTTTGCGGGACGGTCGGGAGTTAATAAAAACAAGGAGATAATATGCTGAACGATATTAAATGGTTGTTTTTCGATGTCGGTTCAACACTTGTTGACGAAACCGAGTGTTATAACCATCGCATACGAGATGCTATTGCGGAAACAGATATTACCTTTGAGGACTTTAACGAAAAACTTTTGTATTTTTCAAAGCAAAATCTGAAAGGCGATATTGAAGCACTGAGATATTTCAGACTTGCAAAAACTCCTTGGCATCATGAAGATGAAAAGCCCTATAAAGATGCCGGAAACGTACTCAAAATCCTATGTGAAAAAGGATACCGTATAGGTGTAATTGCCAACCAGTCGACAGGCACTGAAAAACGACTTGAAAGCTACGGCTTGATGAAATATATACAGCTTGTTGTAGCTTCTGCCGAAGAAGGAGTTACCAAACCTGACAAAAGAATATTCGATATAGCACTAAAGCGAGCAGGATGCAGTCCGTCCGAAGCAGTAATGATCGGTGACAGAGTGGATAATGATATAATTCCCGCTAAAGAAATGGGAATGATGACGATATGGGTGAGGCAAGGCTTCGGCAAATATTGGACGATTTCTGACGAGAGCGAAAAGGCTGATTTTACGGTGGATAACCTATCGGAGCTTTTGGACATTTTTCGATAAGACTTAGGCGGAAATATTGCAAAAGTCTTAAGCACTATGAATGAAAGAAAGGTTGTGTACTATGTTTAGCAAATTAAAACATCGGCTTGACAGGAAAAGCAAATGGGTGGTTGCGCTGTTGGCAACGGCGATACTGCTCTGTGGGTTTACGGGGTGCGAAAGAAGTACTATTCCTGATGGTTCTGAGATATCGTACAGCGAAACGGGTTTTGACATTGAACGGATACGAAAAAATGTAATTGTTGACGGACAAGCGATCGAGATACCCATAAAGCTGAAAGAACTGCCTAAGGATTGGACATATGAAACTTCTGCTAATCGATTTGCGGAGGATAGATGTCACGTTGAAGTCAAGGACAAAAATGGCGATTTGCTTTTTAGCTGCGGAGCGGAAAACTACAAAGAGTCCAAAAAGGGTGACAGTAGGATTTTTGATGCTCCTTTTGAGAATGACAAATGTTCGGTTGACGGCATAACTCCATTTAAAACAACTAGAGAAGAAATCGTCGAAAGGTATGGTGAAGCAACAAGTATAAAAAATTTTAACAGTAAAAAATATGAAGGCTGGCAGGAATATAGATATGGTTCTCTCGAGGGAAAAACCTCGAATGATTGGCACGGTAAATGTCTTATTGTTACATTTAACGAGAAAGGCATTGTTGATTGGGTTACCATTGTTTATACAGACTGAAAATGACGCCTAAGAAAGTATATAAACGACTGGGCAAGCCTTGAACGTTCTGTAATGCCGGCAGGCAGAGCCGAGGGCAGATCAGAATTATTATCTGAGTTGATAAAGCAGGGTGTAATAACCGAAGAGCAGGCAAATAACTACAGAGACCGAAAAAACGAACTCCGTTCAGACTTATAAATGCAGAAACAGAATTTAAAACAACCATTATAAAAATCCGTGTCAGGCGACACGGATTTTTTCTGTTATAGCTGTTTTAATATGTGCAAGACCGTTTGCAATAAGGCATTGACCGGGGTAATATAGGGCAAGGCAGAAATTCGAGAACGGGAAATCTATTTTTGAGAAGTACGCCATCAGGAGCATTATATCGGATATAAGGAACAGCACGCTGCCGAGCGCAAGTATAAGGTTGAATCTGTTCTTTATGCGGATAAAGTTCATTATTGCTTTGCCTGTCATAATGCAGATTATAACTGCGTATGAAATGCCGATGATTTTCATCATAACCGAGCCGAAGTCAAGAAGCGGTGAGAACATCATAAACAGCACTATGGGGATAAATATTATAATTGCGGGGATAAAGTCGGTCGGACGGGGCTTTTGCATCAGCGAATATGCTATGTAGTAGCAGATATGACCTAATGCGAAAATCGCCGCTCCTGCGATGAAATTTAAGTTTATCGCTATATCTGCGCTCATTACGAAGAATACGCCGACGGTCAGTATTACTGACGGCAGTTTCTTATCGGGGAAGTATTTCAGGGCGTATATCAGGTTTACTGCGGCGGCAAGCATAAAGAAAACGCTTGCGGCTATTTTTATCGGGTAGAGATGAGTAATTATCAGAGCTGTATCGCAAGCAAGCGATAAGCCGAGAAAAATAATGTTGAGCGGTAAAACGAGTTTTTTCATATATTTGTTTCCTCAGTCTGATCATTCAGTTCGATATTGATTTTTCTTGTGTATCGGGATAGCGGATATTCTCCGTCGTGGGATTCTCCGAAAAAGTAAGCGGACATATTTCCCGCCTGCGTAACTCTTGTAACTCCTGCACAGAGCAACAGGTCGGTAAGTTCTGCTCTGTCAGCCTTGTCGCAGATAAGCCCTGCGGTCTGCAGAAAGCCTTTTGCATTTCTCAGTGTACGCATTATGTCCTTTCTCGGAAGCCTTTTTACAAGCACATTGCACATCATAGGCGACAGCTCAAGTTCAAAGTCGTCTTTTATGATAAGGCTACAATTTTTGCCGTAAAATACGTCGGGAGAAATTTGCCGCATCCCGATTGCCTGTTCAAGACGGGCGGTGTAGCTTATGAGCGTATCTCTCGCCCGTGTGCCTATTGAGGTATTTCTGTGTTTTCCGACTGCCGCTTCAAGATACGGGAGGAACATTTCGCAAAATAGGGTAAGCTCGGTTTTATCATCGGTGTCAATAAACACGGTCTGGCAGGAACTGCAGAGCAGTTGCTTCGTAGAGGCTATATGTTCGGCAAAAGCCGAAAATTCATCTGTATGGTTTGCGTAATCGGAAATGTAGCAGAAGCCGAGCTTGTGTCCCCATTCAATCAGCTTAACTCCCGGCGGAGCAAGTGAACGCACTGCTTTTACGGCTTCAGTGCCGCCCCATACCACTATGCCGTCGGCAAAGCCTGCAAGCGTCTGGATGGTACGCACATCGCTTGACGGGGTATCAAAGACATATATGTAGCGTGACAGCAAAGGCTCATATTTGCAAAGCCGCTTTATTATGCGGATTGACAAGCCCTTATCGGCGGACGGAAGCTTCAGTATATTGATATTGCCTGCAAGAAGTCCTTCTGCAACGCTCATCACGGGTAAGCCGTCGGCATTTCCTGCGGCTATGTGGAACAGAACGCCGAGAGGTTTTGTCTGAATTTTTATTTTCGGAGTGATGCCGTTCAGAGAACCGATAAAGCCGTCTGAATCTCCGAGTTCGGTTTTCAGCCTGTATTCAAGATTTTCACGGCTGAGGCAGGCGAGTATAAGCTGTTTATAGTAACTTACATTTTCAACGTCAAGCGCTGAGAGCATATCGTCAAAAGCACCGTTTTCTATATCCGTGCTGATTTTTTCGGCGGCAAGCATGACCTGTTTAGCAGAAAGCCGACAGTTTCCGAGAGTGTCGCATATTCTGTCTTCAAAACGGGCTAACAGCTTGTCGCACATATCGTTTTCGTATATTTCGCCATCAAAGAAAATCATACGTTCACACCCTTTATTATCTCTTCTGCGCCTGCCGCACAGGTCTTTATATCCTCCGGCGCAACTCTGCCGACAATTTCAAGAAACGGTGTTTTCAGTCCGCAGGAACATTCGCTTCCGTTATGAAGTATGCCGAGGTCATCTGTCATTACGGAAAGCACCGGGGTCGCTTTAACCATAGGAGTTATCAGGTTTACAAGTCCTGTCTTGCCGTTTTCAAGCGGTTTTAACGTATCGACATCTCTGATTATAACTCTGCTGTAAGCGGGAACGTGGAAGTGATGTTCCTTGCAGTCGCAGTATAAAATCGGATGCTCTACCGCTCCGAAAAATTCGATAATATCGTTTTCCTTTATGCTGAGTACCTTTTCGGCAAGGCTGTAAAAGGAATTTTTGTCGGCTTGCTCAGCATAGAACTGTTTCCAGCCGCCGCCGAGCATTATGCGTGAGCCTTTCGGCATTTTAAGATAAATTTTACGCTCGTCCATTATTCTCAGCAGAAAATAAGTATAAGCGGGAAACCCCATGAATCTTGTCGGGAAACGTGAACGTGAATGCCTGACAATAAGATCTATAATCCTGTCAAAGTCGGTGGAATATCCGCCTTTTTTATATGTCAGGATATAATTGCGGCTCAGTGCAGGAGTGAAGAATGTTGCACCGAAAGCCGTCTTTGTTACGGCGGTCTTGTTTCCTCTGTGGTGCTTGTAACCCATAATGATATAGTGGCACGGAACAGGAGATAACAGATTTCTCAGCTTTGATACACGCATGACCATTTTAAGTCCGCAGAGAAGGCCGCCAGTGTCAAAGGCTACCATGCTTTTCCTGCCGCTTGTGCCGGAGGAAGTCGCTTTTATAAGCGGAATACAGCCTTTATTGAAAATCTGCTTTTTCTTGAACAGCAATGTGGGTATCACGGGAAGTCCGGACGCATCCGAGGGAGAGGATATACCAAGATTTTCGCATATTCTGCGGTAATCGTCGCAATGGGAAACGCAGTAGGAGAAATTTTCTTTTACGGCTTTGGTGAACAATTCGTCGGAACTATCGGAATACGGGTCTTTTACCCAAAAGAGCAATCGTCTGTATTTCATCGGTCTTCCTCCGCTGTTTAAATACTTAATATAGTAAAATGATAACATAAATAGCACGGCGTGTCAATAAACGGTAAAAGAAATGCGTTTTACTTAATTACCGTGTAACCTGTTACATCGGCTTTCTGATAATTTTGTGTGAAAACGGCGTAAAATTATCGGAAATCTGTAGACAATGACGATTATTTGTGATACAATAATAATAACACCTGTCGCAGAGGTTTTTTGTTTTATGACTACAAGTAAACGATTACTCGAAACGTAATCGGTACATAACAAAAAAATGCGGCGGTATTATGACAGATTTATAAAGCAGAGAATAAACTGCACAGAAAGGAATTTTTGCTATGAAGAACATACCCGATGTAAAGCTCGGAATTGCGGCTGTAAGCCGTGACTGTTTCCCCATGAGCCTTTCAGCTTCAAGATGTGAGGCTGTTGTAAAGGCATGTAAGGAGATCGGTGTTGACGTATTTAAATGTCCCACCACTATCGAAAGCGAAGCACACATGATGCAGGCTCTTGAGGAACTTAAGGGCGCAGGCTGCAACGCACTGGTCGTATACCTCGGAAACTTCGGCCCCGAGTCGGCTGAAACACTGCTTGCAAAGTACTTTGACGGTCCTGTAATGTTCGTTGCTGCGGCAGAGGAAACACAGGATAACTTAGTAGGCGGCAGAGGCGACGCTTACTGCGGCGTGCTGAATGCAAGCTACAACTTAGCACTCAGAAACATCAAGGCATACATACCCGAATACCCTGTAGGAACAGCTACAGAGGTTGCAGATATGATAAAGGAATTTATCCCTGTTGCAAGAGCAGTTATCGGTCTTAACAACTTAAAGGTTATCTCATTCGGTCCTCGTCCTCAGGACTTCCTCGCTTGTAACGCTCCTATAAAGCAGCTTTACAACATCGGCGTTGAGATTGAAGAGAACTCGGAGCTTGACCTTTATGCCGCATTCAACGAGCATAAGAATGACGCAAGAATCCCCGAAGTTGTTGCAGATATGGAAAAGGAGCTTGGCGACGGCAACAAGATGCCCGGTATTCTGCCCAGACTTGCACAGCTTGAGATTACGCTTCTTGACTGGATGGAAGTGCACAAGGGAAGCAGAAAGTACGTTGTATTCGCCAACAAGTGCTGGCCCTCATTCCAGACACAGTTCGGCTGTGTTCCCTGCTATGTAAACTCAAGACTTACAGCAAGAGGAATCCCCGTAGCGTGCGAGGTTGATATTTATGGTGCAATCAGCGAATATATCGGTGCCTGCATTTCAGAAGACGCAGTTACACTGCTCGACATCAACAACTCTGTTCCTGCAGATATGTATGTTGAATCCATCAAGGACAAGTACAACTACACACTCAAGGATACATTCATGGGCTTCCACTGCGGTAACACAGCTTCGTGCAAGCTGACAAGCAAGACTATGAAGTATCAGCTTATCATGCACAGAGGTCTTGAGCCTGATAAGGAGCCTGATATCACAAGAGGTACGCTCGAGGGCGATATCGTTCCCGGCGACATCACATTCTTCCGTTTACAGAGCACGGCTGACGCTAAGCTGAGAGCTTATGTTGCCCAGGGTGAAGTTCTCCCTGTTGCTACACGTTCATTCGGCGCTATCGGCGTATTCGCTATCCCCGAAATGGGAAGATTCTACCGCAACGTTCTTATCAAGAAGAACTATCCTCACCACGGTGCAGTAGCATTCGGTCACTACGGCAAGGCTATCTTCGATACACTTAAGTACCTCGGTGTTGAGGATCTTGAATTCAACCGTCCCGCAGGTATGCTGTATGACGGTGAGAATCCTTACGCTAAGTATTGATTTATCGGACGGCAATACGAAAGTTGATAAAGTTGATATAGTATAGTAAAATCCCTGAGAGCTGAGGCTCTCAGGGATTTTGTTTTTAATATTATTTGACTTTACAAGTGATATATGATATAATCTTTTTTGTAGGAAGTTCTCGCTTCTGACTAATACATTTTATCAGACGTAAAATAGGCGACAACCTCACAATACCGATAACGGTGGAGGGGAGGTTGAGTTTACACACCTTTGTCGGAATAAAACAAAGGAAGTGATAAATTATTACTATTGATACTTATATCGGTATAATCGGTTGTGTTATTTCGTTAATCGCAATCGCAGTACAGATAATTACCAGTAAAAAGAAGTAATCCGCCTAATTCCGGTAGGCGGATTACTGTTGTATAAACACTTTAATTACCGAGGGAAACCGTCTATGAGGGATTCCTATATATTGATTATAGCAAATGATCGGGTTAAAGTCAAGAAAAATCTCAAATTCGTGTCATTTTTATCGCAATATCTGAGGACTGTTTTAAGGCAGTCCTTAATTTTTGCGATAAATCAGTTAAATTAAATTGTTAAACAATTAAGCACAATCATTAATATCCGCCGTTAACGCAACTTACGCATATTGCCGGCATTGAGAAAGGCGAATTTGAAGCGGCTCACAGCCGCCCGCCGGTAACGGATGTAAAGCAAAGTCCGAACCGACAGAACGGCGAATTGTCAGCGGCGACCCGCCGCACTTGCAAAAACGGTGGATTTGTGGTACAATAAAACTAATTATTGACTAAAGTTTCGCTGTACAGGGGAGTACGGCGGTTGAAAGGATAAAGCTGATGGCAAAGAAAAATTATGACGACAACAGTCTTAAACAGCTGAAAGGACCCGATCAGGTACGACTGCGTCCGGGTGTTATATTCGGCTCGGACGGGCTTGACGGCTGTTGTCACTCCGTGTTTGAGATACTTTCAAACTCGATAGACGAGGCGAGAGAGGGCTTCGGAAAGAAGATAATCGTTACACGCTTCCTTGATAAAAGCATTGAAGTGCAGGACTACGGCAGAGGTATACCGATAGACTTCAATAAAAACGAGGAAAAGTACAACTGGGAGCTTGCCTTCTGCACACTGTACGCAGGCGGTAAGTACGACAATAACAGCGGAGATAACTACTCATATTCGCTCGGCCTTAACGGTCTTGGCCTTTGCTCGACACAGTTTGCGGCTGAGTATATGGAGGTCGAGAGCAATAACGGAACGTGGATATACGACCTGAGATTTGAAAAGGGCTATAACGTTGAAAAGGAAGAAAGAGGCTTCCGCCGTCACCAGTCGGACGGAACAACGGGTACTAAAATCAAGTGGAAGCCCGACCTTGATGTATTTACGGATATTGACGTACCATTTGAATATTTTGACGATGTTCTGCGCAGACAGGCGGTAGTAAATGACGGGCTGACCTTTGTGCTGAGAAACGAAGTGCGTGACGAGGAAACAGGCGAAACACGCTTTGAAGAGCATATCTACTGCTATGAAAACGGTATCAGCGATTATCTGAAAGAAATCGTAGGCGATACAGCACTTACTACCGAGCAGGTATGGAGCGCACAGCGTACAGGTAAGGACAGAGAGGACAAGCCGGAATACAAAGTAAAGATGAAGGTCGCTTTTGTATTCTCAAACAAAGTTCAGCTTATACAGCACTATCATAATTCAAGCTGGCTTGAGCACGGCGGAAGTCCCGATAAGGCTATGCAGGCGGCATTTACAAATCAGATAGACGGCTGGCTGAAAGCCAACAGCAAGTACAACAAGACCGAGGGCAAGATAAAATTTACCGATATTGCCGACTGCCTCGTATTCATATCTTCAAACTTCTCAACGCAGACAAGCTATGAGAACCAGACGAAAAAGAGCATAACCAATAAATTTATACAGGAGGCTATGACCGACTGGCTGAAGCATCAGCTTGAAGTGTACTTCCTTGAAAATCCGGACGAAGCGGTCAAGATATGCGAGCAGGTGCTGATAAACAAGCGTGCCCGTGAAAATGCCGCAAAGGCAAGAGATACAATAAAGAAACAGCTTTCGGGCAAGATAGACCTTGCGAACAGGATACCGAAGTTCGTTGACTGCAGAAGTAAGGATACGGCAAGACGTGAGCTTTATATAGTGGAGGGTGACTCGGCTTTGGGCGCTGTAAAGCAGGCGAGGGACGCAGACTATCAGGCGGTAATGCCTGTAAGAGGTAAGACGCTCAACTGCCTTAAGGCAAGCTATGACAAGATATTCAAGAGTGAAATTATCACGAACCTTATGAAGATACTCGGCTGCGGTGTTGAGGTAAAGGCTAAGGCGAACAAAGACCTTTCAACCTTTGATTTAAATAATCTCAGGTGGGAAAAGATAATAATCTGTACCGATGCGGACTATGACGGATACCAGATAAGAACGCTTATTCTTACTATGCTGTACAGACTTGTTCCGACCGTAATAGAAAAGGGCTTTGTGTATATCGCAGAGTCGCCGCTTTATGAGATAAACAGCAAGGATATGACCTACTTTGCCTATACAGAAGCGGAAAAGCAGAGGATACTTGCCGATATAGGCGAGCAGAAGTATAAGATACAGCGTTCAAAGGGTCTTGGTGAGAACGAACCGGAAATGATGTCGCTTACCACTATGAACCCCGAAACAAGACGGCTTATAAGAGTAATGCCGGAGGACGCAGAGAAAACGCAGGAAATATTCGAGCTGCTGCTCGGTGATAACCTTGACGGAAGAAAGGATTATATCCGTGACTACGGCTATAAGTACCTTGACGATATAGACGTATCTTGAGCGGAGGATATATGGAAATTAACAGGATAGAGGTAATATCTGCCGTAGTGTCGGAGATGATAGCGACACTGCCCGAGGAAAGACGGCAGAAGGCGTACATTCATCTTTTCGGCACGGCGCAGACGGCAGGGCTTATCGCACTGCGCAGAGGTGTTAACGCAGAGCTTGCGCAGATAAGCGGACTGCTCCACGACTACCGTAAATATCTGACGGGCGTTGACGAAAAGCACGCAGAAGAAAGCGCTGACGCTGTAATGCCGATACTGGCAAAGACGGGGCTTTTCAGCGTGTGCGAGATAGGCAATATCACAAGAGCGATAGCGAACCACAGCGACAAGGAAAATGTCGGGCTTCCGCTTGATGAGGTACTGAAAGACGCAGATATTCTGCAACACGTTTTACAGAATACAACGCTCCCCATAAGAGATAAATACGAGAAACGCTTTGAAAAGCTGAAAAAAGAGTTTTCACTCTGAGCAGGGTATAAAGCTAAAAAGAGGTATAGATTTTGAGAAAAGGAAAGAACGAAAAGAGCGAGAAGAAGGTCGCTCCGAATAAAAACGCTTATATAGAGGGTGCAGGCATTGTCGAAAATCAGCCGATAACCGATACGCTGACCGAAAACTATATGCCGTATGCAATGAGCGTTATAGTTTCCCGTGCGCTCCCCGAAATTGACGGTTTCAAGCCGTCGCACAGAAAACTGCTGTATACGATGTACAAGATGGGTCTGCTTACGGGGGCAAGAACGAAGTCGGCAAACATTGTCGGACAGACGATGAAATTAAATCCGCACGGCGATATGGCAATATACGAAACGATGGTAAGACTTGCAAGGGGCAACGAGGCGCTTCTGCACCCGTATGTTGACAGCAAAGGTAACTTCGGCAAGGCATATTCGAGAGATATGTCGTTTGCGGCATCACGATATACAGAGGCTAAGCTTGACCCTATCTGCGCAGAAATATTTGCGGATATTGACCGTGATATAGTTGACTTTGTGCCGAACTACGATAACTCAATGACAGAGCCTGTACTGCTCCCTACAAGATTCCCTGCGGTACTTGTAAACAATAACGTCGGTATCGCCGTATCTATGGCGAGCAATATCTGCTCCTTCAATCTGTCGGAGGTATGTGAAACAGCCGCCGCACTTATGAAAAACCCTGAACACGATATTGTATCCACGCTTAAAGGACCGGATTTCCCCGGCGGAGGCTTCATATTGCAGGACGAGAACGAACTTCGCCGTATATATGCCACCGGACGTGGAAGCGTCAAGGTACGCAGTAAGTATATCTATGACAAAGCGGCAAACTGTATCGAAGTGACTGAGATTCCGCCTACAACAACTATCGAGGCTATAATAGATAAGATAGTTGAGCAGGTAAAGCTGGGCAAGCTGAAGGAAATCTCCGATGTGCGTGATGAGTCGGACTTATCGGGTCTTAAGATAACTATTGATTTAAAGCGTGGGCAGGACAGCGAGGCGGTAATGAAAAAGCTGTTCAGGATAACTCCTTTACAGGACGTTTTCTCCTGCAACTTCAACATTCTTGTAGGTGGTATGCCGAAGGTCATGGGTGTTGCCGAGATACTTGAGCAGTGGACGGATTTCAGAATTACCTGCGTAAAGAGAAAGACAAAGTTCGAGCTTGCAAGAAAGAAAGAGAAACTCCATCTGCTGACAGGTCTTAAGAAGATACTGCTTGATATAGACAAGGCTATAAAGATAATCCATGAAACAGAGGACGACGCAGAGGTCGTACCGAACCTTATGATAGGCTTCGGCATAGACGAAACGCAGGCTGAATATGTTGCGGATATAAAGCTGAGAAATATCAACAAGGGTTATATCTTGAAGCGCATCGAGGAAATAGACAGCCTTAAGGAAGAAATAGCCGATATGGAGGATATTCTTTCTTCGGAACGCAGAGTAAAGCAGATAATCATATCGGAGCTTGGTGATATAGCGAAGAAATACGGCAAGCCCAGAAAGACAATGTTTATCTACGGCACTGAGGATGAGGAGAACGAGACGGAGGAGGAGATACCCGATTATCCCGTTAATCTGTTCTTCACCCGTGAGGGATATTTCAAGAAAATCACTCCTCAGTCGCTGAGAATGAGCGGCGAACAGAAGCTCAAGGAAAACGATGAGATAATCGAAACCTATGACGGCAGTAACCGTGCGGAACTGTTGTTCTTCACAGATAAATTCCAGGTATATAAGGCGAGAGCCTGCGACTTTGAGGACGGAAAGGCAAGCGTGATGGGCGACTATCTGCCTGTAAAGCTGGAGCTTGACCCGGACGAGAGGATAATAAAGATGATAGCCGCAGAGGACTACAGCGGAACGCTTGTAATGTTCTTTGAAAACGGTAAATGCGCAAAAGTGCCTATGGCTTCGTTTGAAACAAAGACAAGGCGTAAAAAGCTGGCGAACGCATACAATGACGGCTCACCGCTTGTATCTATGACGCTTATTGACGGCGATTGCGAGTTTATGTTAAGTTCGGACGCAGGCAAGGTCATGATTTTCAACACCGTGCTTATCCTGCCCAAAGCGGCAAGGGATACGCAGGGCGTACAGGTAATGAGGCTTACCAGAGCAAAGCTCAGATCTGCGGTTAAATACAAGGACGGTATGATAAAGGACGCAGACAGCTACAGGACAAAGACCGTGCCTGTTGCGGGAACACTGTACGACGAGGACGTTGACCAGCTGAAATTTGTGTAAATCCGTAAGCGGCGGTCGGTGTAAAATATTCTTTAAACCTTGAAATTCACCCGCCACTGTGCTATACTTAAATTACGTCTTTACAATGACGTGAGAGGTTATAATTCAGGCGGTCAGCCACCGTAAAAAGAGGTAGAAAAAATGTTCAGTGATATTGAAATTGCCCAGAACGCAAAAATGCTAAAAATAAAGGATATAGCAAAGGAACTCGGAATTGACGAGGAGGAGCTTATACCCTACGGTCACTACAAGGCGAAGATCTCACAGGAATGTATAGACCGTCTTGAAAGCGAAGAGGACGGCAAGCTGATACTTGTTACGGCTATAAACCCCACTCCTGCAGGAGAGGGCAAGACGACTACTTCCGTAGGTCTTGCAGAGGGTATGTACAAGATAGGTAAAAAGGCTGTACTTGCACTGCGTGAGCCTTCACTGGGTCCCGTCTTTGGTATAAAGGGCGGTGCGGCAGGCGGAGGGTATGCGCAGGTAGTGCCTATGGAGGATATAAATCTTCACTTCACGGGGGATATGCACGCAATCACTTCCGCAAACAATCTGCTTTGCGCACTTATAGATAACCACATTCAGCAGGGAAACGTACTCGGAATAGACCCCAGACGCATACAGATAAAGCGTTGTCTTGATATGAACGACAGAGCGCTGAGAAACTGCATAATCGGTCTTGGCGGCAAGGTGAACGGTGTTCCGAGAGAGGATCACTTCCAGATAACCGTTGCAAGCGAGATAATGGCGATACTGTGTCTTGCGGACGATCTTGTTGATCTTAAGGCAAGGCTCGGCAGAATCCTTGTTGCGTATACTTATGACGGAAAGCCCGTATTCGCTTCTGATGTTGAGGCAGTAGGCGCAATGACAGCACTCTTAAAGGACGCTATCAACCCCAACCTCGTGCAGACGCTCGAAAATACTCCCGCTATCATTCACGGCGGTCCGTTTGCAAACATTGCCCACGGCTGTAACAGCGTAAGAGCAACTAAGCTTGCGTTAAAGCTTGGCGACTATGCCATAACCGAGGCAGGCTTCGGCAGTGATCTCGGTGCGGAGAAGTTCTTTGACATAAAGTGCCGTTACGCAGGACTTAAGCCCTCGTGTACGGTCATAGTAGCTACTATCCGTGCTTTGAAATACAACGGCGGTGTTCCGAAAACCGAGCTTACCGCTGAAAATACAGAGGCTCTCAGAAAGGGCATCGTAAACCTCGGCACACATATAGAGAATATGCGTAAATACGGCGTGCCTGCAGTTGTTGCAATAAACCACTTCTATACCGATACAGAGGCTGAAATAGCTATTGTCCGTGAATACTGCGAGAAGATGGGCGCAAAGGTTGCGTTCTCCGATGTATTCTTAAAGGGCGGAGAAGGCGGTATCGAGCTTGCAAACGCTGTTATAGATACAATAAACGAAAACGAGGGCAAGACGAATTTTGCTCCTATATATGACGAGAAGCTGTCCATAAAGGAAAAGCTGAATATAATCGTAAGGGAAATCTACCGTGCGGACGGCGTAAGCTATACAACGGGTGCGGAAAAGGCAATAAAGGAAATTGAAGCTATCGGCTTTGACAAACTGCCTGTATGCGTTGCAAAGACGCAGTATTCCTTATCGGACGACCCGACAAAGCTCGGTTGCCCGAAGAATTTCACGATAACCGTCCGTGATGTAAAGCTGTCGGCAGGCGCAGGCTTTGTTGTCGCACTTACTGGTGACATTATGACAATGCCCGGACTGCCTAAGGTTCCTGCCGCAAACAAGATAGATGTAAGCGCAGACGGCGAGATAAGCGGTCTGTTCTGATGGAACGGTTTATTTCAGATTCGCCCGAAGAAACGGTTGAAATCGGCAAAAAGATAGCCTCTTATCTGAAAGCCGGCGACTGTGTGCTTTATACCGGTGAAATGGGCGCAGGAAAAACGCACCTAACAAAGGGTATAGCGGAATATTTCGGCAGTATGGACGATGTTACAAGCCCGACCTTCGCTCTTGTGAACGAATATGAGGGCGATGTGCCGATTTTCCACTTTGACCTTTTCAGAATAAACACGCTCGACGATCTGTACGCTATCGGATTTTTCGACTACCTCGACCGAGGCGGAATAATGTGTATAGAGTGGAGCGAGAACATACCTGAGCTTGCCTCGTATCTTGACGGCAGGTGCGGTGTGAATATCACTAAAACAGGGGATAATTCAAGAGTAATTGAATATATTCCGCAGGAGGAACTATGCTGATACTCGGTATCGACACTGCCGCCGCTCCTTGCTGTGCCGCCGTGTACGATACGGAAAAGGGACAGATACTCGGCAGTACGGTGATAAACAACAAGCTGACGCACAGCGTGACGCTTATGCCTGTCGTAAGGGATCTTGTCAGAAATGCGGAGCTTTCTATGGAGGATATAGGGCTTTTCGCAGTGGCGAACGGTCCGGGCTCTTTCACGGGACTTCGTATAGGCATATCGGCGGTAAAAGGGCTTGCCTTTGCATTGTCGAAGCCTTGTGCGGCAGTTTCAACGCTTGAGGCTATGGCGTATAATGTTACGGCTTATGACTGCGTTGTCTGCGCCGCAATGGACGCAAGGTGCAATCAGGTGTATGTTGCACTGTTTCGCATTGAGGACGGCAAGGTCGAAAGGCTGACCGAAGAAGAATGTCTGAAAACAAACGAAGCGGCAAGAATGCTGTCGGAATATGACGATGATATAATGCTTGTCGGCGACGGCGCATTTATAATGAAAAAAGCAACGGATAACGAGGGATTGGAAAATGTGAAGATCGCCCCCGATCCGTTAAGATACCAGACGGGCTACGGTGTATGCCTTGCGGCTGTAAACGCACCGCAGTTAACGCCCGAACAGCTTATGCCGATGTATCTTAAGCTGCCGCAGGCTCAGCGTGAGCTTATGGCAAAAAATGCTGAGGTATATAAAGAAAGGAAAGAATAAAAATGCTGGCAATAGGTAGCGACCACGCAGGATATGAGCTGAAGTGCGAGGTTAAGAAATTCCTTGACGGGCTGGGAGTCGAATATATCGACTGCGGCTGTAACGGAGAGAGAGCGGATTACCCCGACATTGCAGAAAAGACCTGCGAGAAAATCAAAAGCGGAGAGTGCGACAAGGGCATTCTGATATGCGGTACGGGTATAGGCATCAGCATATCGGCAAACAAGATAAAGGGTATCCGTGCGGCTTTATGTCAGGATTATTATACAGCAAAGTACACACGCCTTCACAATGACGCTAATGTTCTGTGCATGGGCGGCAGAGTTATAGGAGCGGGTACGGCTGAAGAAATAGTAAGAGTATTCCTGTCAACAGAGTTTGAGGGCGGAAGACACGCAGCAAGAGTTGACAAGATGATGGCGCTCGAAAATAAGTAAGTAATCAAAGTCTGCGGATTTTTCCCTATGAAAATCACGGCAGGGCTATAAAAAAACTAATCCAACAATACATAGGGAGAAAAGAGAATGTTATGGCAAACGAGAAACTTCACATCTGTGACCACCCCCTTGTACAGCACAAGGTATCTCTTTTAAGAGATAAGAACACGGGCGCAAAGGAATTCAGAGAGCTTGTAAGCGAAATTTCAATGCTTATGTGCTATGAGGCAACGAGAGATCTTCCTCTTAAGAAGGTACAGATTCAGACTCCCGTAGCTATCGCAGAGTCAAATGTTATCTCAGGCAGAAAGCTCGCATTTGTACCTATCCTCCGTGCAGGTCTTGGTATGACCGAGGGCGTTATGGCACTTGTTCCTGCCGCAAAGATAGGTCATATCGGTATATTCAGAGGAAAGGGCGGATCGGACAAAACGGTCGCAAACGAGTATTACTGCAAACTCCCGTTTGATATAAACGAGCGTGACGTAATAGTTACCGATATTATGCTTGCTACAGGCACATCGGCTGTACATGCTATACGCAAGATTAAGGAAGCCGGCGCACATTCTATAAAGTTTATGTGCATTATCGCTGCTCCTGAGGGTATAGCCGCTATACACAAGGAATTCCCCGATGTGGAGATCTACTGCGGTGCGCTTGACGACGGTCTTAATGAGGATCTGTACATCACTCCCGGTGTCGGTGACGCAGGCGACAGGCTCTTCGGAACAAAGTAAGTCAAATAAAATTATTGAGCCTGCCGCAATTGCGGCAGGCTCTTGACTGTCGAAAACCGATTATCAAAACAGTATAATGAAATGTATCGCCAACACCGCCGAAAACACTTTCCGCATTGACAAGGCATTAATATTTTCGTGAGTGTACCGGTGCAACTGCACTAACATTGACTCTTCAAAAAAACGCCACTAACCTGAGATATATGTACTAGCCTGCGGACGTGTAGCGTTAAGCGTCCCTGCTTGGACAGGATATACAATGTTCAGGTGGTTATTCGAGTTCCACTAACACCCCGACGGGGTGTGGGTATGGGTAAGGAAAGAGGGAGCAAGAGGGAGAAAACCTAAGGGACAGGGAGAGGGGCTGTCAAGTCCAGCGGAGCTTTAGCGGAGTGCACGAGCCTTGCGTGAGCGAGGCTCAGACTTGTACCTGATCCCTTTGGTTGTCTCCCTCTTTCATATTGACAGGTGCATTGATTGGAATAGCGAACCCGAGAAGCGCTGTCCGACAAAAAGAACTATCGGTAGCTTGCTATCGCAGGCAAAGCTGAATGATATAACGGAAGCACATTAAACAAAATACTTTTTTGCAAGCTGTGGAACCCGTGCGGTTAATTTTTGCGTGGCTGAAGCCCTGTCATAAAGCCGTCAAGTGCGGCAGCGCATATATCGCCGCCGACAATTCTGCCGCTGACGATGATAAGATTCATTCTGATGTTATCAAGCGGGTTTCCGCTGTCATCGGTGTAATCGGTTATAATATATGTATATTGTACTGCGTCCTCGCCCTTATACAGCGATAAATCAAAGCCGCACTGCTTTTGCAAAGCATTGTAGTTTTCGTATACGCTGCCGAATACGGCAGGGATAACGATATTCTGTACGGTTTCGCTGTCGGCGGATATGCTGTAGCCGAGTGTTTTTGCGTAATTTGCTCTGTCGCTGTACGTTTCACCGCATATTGCACTGCGGCGGCACATAACAAGGACGGTAAGCAGTATAACGAAAAGAGCGGCAGGGATAACAAGCAAGCGGATAATTTTTCTGTGTTTCATTTTTCCTCCGTTATGTCAATTTATTGTCAGGGCGGTCGGTTGCGGGGACAGTCACTTGAAATTTACTAAAATCTATGCTGAAATATTCAGCAAAATGCTGAAATTTTAACGCAATCTTTAACACGTTTAAGTATTAATTGCAAAATTTCACTAAATTTATCCGCTTTCATTTGTGATTTGTAACAAATTCGAACGGAATTTACTTTATTCAAGGCTGAGATTCGGCTAAAATTTGTATAAATTGTACACAAAAAGGACAAAATTTAAATGCGTTTTATATGTGTTGGTGATTTTGCATAACGCAAGGCTTTGATATTTGGGTAATTAGGTACTATCATTTTCGGCTCGATTTTGTTAAAATATTAGCGTAAGGTTATTCTGCAATAAAACAGGAGGTCACACATAAATGGCAAGTTTATCTTTAAGAGGTATCTATAAGCGTTACCCCGGCGGCGTAGTAGCCGTTTCTGACTTTACTATGAACATCAAGGACAAGGAGTTCATTATCCTCGTTGGTCCTTCAGGTTGCGGTAAGTCAACAACATTAAGAATGATTGCAGGTCTTGAGGAAATTTCCGAGGGCGAGCTTTTCATCGGCGACAGACTCGTTAATGACGTAGCTCCTAAGGATCGTGATATTGCGATGGTTTTCCAGAACTACGCTCTGTATCCTCATATGACTGTTTTCGAGAACATGGCATTCGGCTTAAAGCTGAGAAAAGTGCCTAAGGATGAGATCAAGAAGCTTGTTGAAGAAGCTGCTAAGATCCTCGACATCGCACATCTTCTCGACAGAAAGCCCAAGGCTTTATCAGGTGGTCAGAGACAGCGTGTAGCTTTAGGTAGAGCTATCGTTCGTGATCCTCAGGTATTCTTACTTGACGAGCCTCTTTCAAACCTTGACGCTAAGCTCCGTGCACAGATGAGAACTGAGCTTTCAAAGCTTCACAAGAAGTTAGGTACTACATTCATCTACGTTACTCATGACCAGATCGAGGCTATGACGATGGGTGACAGAATCGTAGTTATGAAGGATGGTTACATCCAGCAGATCGACTCACCTATCAACCTGTATGAGAACCCCGTTAACAAGTTCGTTGCAGGCTTCATGGGTTCACCTCAGATGAACTTCATCAACGCTAAGCTTATCATGCTCAACGGCAAGTACACAGTTGAATTCGGTTCAGAAGATACAAAGACAACAAGAGGCAGAAAGTTCTATGTTGAACTGCCCGGTGCTAAGGCAGATACAGAAGCTCTTAAGTACTATGTTGACAAGGAAGTTATCCTTGGTATCCGTCCAGAGAACATTCATGATGAAGAAATGTTCCTTTCAAACGCTAAGACAGGTCTGATCGAAGCTACAGTAGACGTTACCGAAATGATGGGTGCTGAGTCTTACCTCTACCTCACATGCGAAGGTATCCCGCTGACAGCAAGAGTATCTCCCAGATGTACAGCTCGTCCTCAGGACGTTATCAAGCTTGCTCTTGATCCTAACAAGGTACACCTGTTCGATCCTAACGATGAGCATTCAATCTTAGTTTAATTATTAAATAAGATCATACAGTCCCTCGGTTTTTAAACCGGGGGATTTATTTTTGGCTAAGTGTGACAAAACTCTTGTATGCTTCTTGACAATGCAATTTTGCTAATGTATAATTTTTATTTGCAGTATGCGGATTTCGCTGTGCAATCGAAATCCGTATGCACGACGGCTATGCTGTCACGGAGGGTTACATAAGTGGGATTGAACAATAATAATTCTGTAGAAAAAAGCGGAGCTAAAGCAAGACGCAGCATTTATAATCTTGTTCTGATAGTTGTTGTCGGTGTGCTGTTCGTTACAGGATATACATATATTTTGCAAAAAATGTATAATGACAGTATACTGGATAATGCGATAGCAGAGGACAGTTCGCGCACCGACGCTATGCACAAGGGCGTATCGAATGCACTTACCAGAGAGGATTTTACCGAAATAAATACTGTGGACGATATGAATACCGAGCGTTACAAATCGCTTCAGACATATCTCAATCAGATACGCAATATGAACTCGACAAGATACTTCTATACAGCAAAGAGAAATACAGAGGGTAGGCTTATATATCTTGTGGACGGTCTTGACCTTGGCGCAGATGACTTTGCCTATCCCGGTACATATATTGAAGAAGAGATGATACCGTATATCGAAAGAGCGCTTTCGGGAGAAAATGTCTATTCGCAGGAGATAATCGATACAACGTGGGGTCATATTTTCACAGCGTGCTATCCTGTCAGAGCGAATGACGGAAGTAATGAGATCATCGGTGCGTTGTGTATCGAGACCGATATGGAGCCGACTTATGTATTTATCAGTGAACGTAATAATTTCGTTATGATAATCGGTGCTGTCGGGATAGTTGCGATAGTTATGTTGTTTTTCTGTGTCTGCATTTATATTAGGCATTACCGCAACCAGCAGAAAAAGCAACAGAAAATACTCGAAGAAGCGGCAGAGGCGGCATATTCAGCCAACAGGGCAAAGTCAACGTTCCTGTTCAATATATCTCACGATATCCGTACACCGATGAATGCCATAACAGGCTATGTCGAGCTTGCAAAGCACCATCTCAACGAGCCGGACAAGCTCAGCGGGTATATGGACAATATCAGCAATTGTGGGCAGAAACTGCTGTCGTTACTCAATAATGTCCTTGACCTTGCCAGAATTGAAAACAACAAGACAGTTATCGAAAACACGATAAACGATATTGATGACTTGTTCACGTCCTGTATAACTATGTTTGAAAATTCCGCAGAGAAGAAAAAACTCACTATATCAATGCGTAAGAATATAAAATACAGGTACATCTATATTGATGAAACGCATTTCTCTGAAATCGTTATGAACATAATGAGTAATGCCATCAAATATACCGGAGCAGACGGGAAGATAACCTGTGCTATAAGGCAGGAGGACGGCGACAATGAGCAGATGTGCAATACGGTGTTCTCAATTACCGATACGGGCATAGGAATGTCTGAAGAATACATATCGCATATATTTGAGGCATTCTCGCGTGAACGGACTTCTACAGTCAGCGGTGTAGAGGGTGCAGGGCTCGGAATGGGCATTGTAAAGAAACTGGTCGATCTTATGGGCGGAGAGATAACCGTCAGCAGCGCAATAGGCGAAGGCTCGGTATTTACTGTGTCACTTCCTTGCAGAATATCGTCAGAAGAGGAAGCAAAGGCAAAACGTGCCGATACAGATATTGACAAGACTTCCCTTAAAGGCAGAAGAGTGCTTCTGACCGAGGATAATAATATAAATGCCGAAATAGCAACCGAATTGTTGTCTGATGAGGGCCTTATAATCGAACGAGCCAAAGACGGCGTTGACTGTGTGGAAATGCTGGAGAAAGCGCCCGATGATTACTATGATATTATCCTTATGGATATCCAGATGCCGATAATGAACGGCTATGAGGCCGCAGCCAAGATACGCAAGATAGACGACCGCAAAAAAGCCGGTATACCGATAATAGCGCTCACTGCCAATGCGTTTTCCGAGGATAAGGACAATGCGATAAAGGCGGGAATGAACGACCATGTTCCGAAGCCTATCGATATGAATGTCCTGCTTCCTGCTATGCAGAAACTGATAACAGGAAAATAAACAAAAAGACTGTAAATCCGATTTTGGACTTGCAGTCTTTTATATTATTTTTATACGGTCAGCGTACCGTTTTCGCTGATTTCAAGCAACAGTATCTGTTCTTCCTTGCCGGTATCGGCATTTATATATACGAGCATCTGTCTGCCGTCAGGAGATGTGCAGTGAAATTCATAGCAATAAAGTTCGTTTGTGCCTGCGGAAGGCACTACGGCAAGGGAGGTATCAGTAACTGTAAGCTCTGATGAGAGCTGTTTTCTTGCTTGCTCTGCGGTAATCTTCGGCTCGGGCAGATTACGCTTCTTGTGGTTTGTGATATATCCTCTGCCGTCAAAGCTGAGTATATCGCCGTTATCCATTGCCACGCCGACTTTGATAAGGTCGGTGTACATCGTTATATCGCCCTGTGTGCCTGCAAAGTTCACAAGGCAGACGTTGCCGTTTATCTCATAATAGGTGTCGGTTATGTGGTTTATGCCGAGCATTGAGAGATATTCTTCAGCCTTTGCGACAGCCTCAAGTGCGGTGACAGAGCGAGTGGGAACACTTCTGCCGCAGAGCATATAGCTGAGATAACCTCCGTCTTTTGTCACGGCTATGGTGGTGCTGTCCTTTGTAAAGACGTAGGACGGCATTTTTCCTTGTTCGTCGTTTTTGTCATCGTGCGACAAGCCGACAGTGCCGCAGGCTTTCTCGGCTTTTTTCAGTGCATCCGAAAGGGTGACTGCCGATGCGGATTTCAGCATTTCGGGATTTTTTTCGAGTATATGGTCGGAGAAGGGTCCGTCATATATAAGCGTCGGGTAGTTGTCATAGCCTTCTTCAAAATCGGTGAAGCCCTCCGTTATATACGAAGGCTCATCGCTGTTTTTCGCTTCCTGTACCTCTGTTGCGGCTTTTTCAAAGGATAATTCGCCGTTTGTTATGCGCTGTTCCACCTTCCACATATTGTCGGCAAGGCGGTCGGCGTATTCGCCGAGCGTTTTAAGCGATTTTCTGTCATCCTCCGTCAGCGTTTCTCCGTCGGAATAACGCTTTGCAAGGCTCTTTGAGAAGTTGCCCACCTGCGACAGAAATTTATAGGTGTTTTCAAGATGAAGCTCAGATACCGGAAGTTCGGCAAGTGAGGCTTTTGCTGTGGATGCATCGCTCCACAGCTTTGACGAAAGCTGTGTCATCATCTCCGGTGTGCCTGCATACATACCCTTGTAAAGCGTGTTCTTGATGTTGTCAATCTCGGCCGACAAATCCTCTACATTTCGTGTCATACTCTGCTCAAAGTTCCTTTTATAACGGACGGAGCTGTTCATATTCAGTGTGGCAGATATGCCTGCGGCAACCGATATGGCGGTAAAAAAGCTGATTATCCGCACAAAACAACGTTTTGAAATATACATATTATGTTCTTCCTTTCATAAAATCGGCGGTAATGCGTATACAAGGTTATTTTTTCATAAAAATTTCAGAATATACCCTGTTTTTTTATCGCAAAATGGTGTATAATTAAGACGATTATAGACAAGCGGGCAACGCCCTATAGATAAGTGGGCAAAGTCCCAATGAAAAGGAGACGGAAATTTGATATATCTGGATAATGCCGCCACTACAAAGCCCTGCGAGCAGGCAATAAAAGCGGCTGAAGATGCCGCAAGAAGCTGTTTCGGCAATGTATCGTCACTGCACAGGCTCGGTATTGAGTCTGAAAAGCTGATGAACAGTGCAAAGAAAACGATTCTTAAAAAGCTGGGGCTGCAGGGAGAAATATATTTTACATCGGGTGCGACTGAAAGCAACAATCTTGCGATAAGAGGAGTCGCAGACGCTTATAAACGCAGAGGAAACAGAATAGTGACTACCGCTATGGAGCATCCGTCCGTAGCAAGAACGATGGATTATCTTGAAAAGCTGGGCTTTGAAATAGTCCGTTTGTCGCCTAAGGACGCTATTGATAATTTCGAGCAGTATATTGCGGATAATGTCACACAGGATACTATACTTGTATCGTGCATGGCTGTAAACAACGAGAACGGCTTTAAGGTCGATACCGAAAAGCTGTACGGACTCGTAAAAAATGCGAACAGCGAAACTATCGTTCATATAGACGGCGTACAGGGCTTTTGCAAGGTGACGCTTAAGGGCGATCTTATCAGCCTTTCGGGACATAAGATACACGGCTTTAAGGGCATAGGAGCAATGTACTGTGCGGATAAGATAAGATTCACTCCGCTTGTATACGGCGGAGGACAGCAGAAAAATCTGCGTCCGGGAACAGAGCCTACCGAGCTTATAGCATCATTTGAGGCGGCTGTGAAGGCATACCCTACCGACCTTACGCATTACAAGGAGCTGAACGGTTATCTGCGTGACAGGCTTTCAAAAATGGAGGACGTTTATATAAACAGTCCGGACAACAGCGTGTATAACATACTGAGTTTCTCTGTGCTTGGAGTGAGAAGCGAGATAATGCTTCATTCGCTCGAAGAAAAAGAGATTTATGTGAGCAGCGGCTCTGCCTGTTCAAAAGGCAAGATAAGCTCGGTGCCCGACGCTTTCGGAATGAGCAGCGAAAGAGCGGACAGCACTATAAGAGTGAGCTTTTCGATGGAAACAACAAAGGAAGACATTGACGCACTTTGCGATGAAATAGAAAACGGCATTGCACGGTTCAGACGTACAAAGAAAAGCCGCAGGAAAGGAAACATATAATGAACGAACTTATAATGGCAAAATACGGCGAGATAGCACTGAAAGGACTTAACAAAGGCACTTTTGAGGATATACTCGTAAAGAATATCAGAAGAAGACTGCGTCACTGCGGTAAATTTCATTACATGAGAAAGCAGTCTACCATATACATAGAGCCTGTGGGCGAATGCGACCTTGACGAAGTTATCGAAAAGCTGAAGGTAATATTCGGTATAGGCGCATTACAGCGTTGTGCTGTGTTTGAAAAGGATTTCGAGCAGATAAAGTCGCAGGGCGTACCTTATCTTGAAAATGCACTCAAAAACGCAAAAACGTTCAAGGTTGACGCAAAGCGTTCAGACAAATCGTTCCCTATGAAAACTCCCGAAATACAGGCGGAGCTTGGCGGCGCTATACTTGAAGCGTATCCTCATCTGTCTGTAGACGTTCATAATCCCGAAATTACCGTAATGTGCGAGATAAGGGACAAGGGTGCGTATGTCAGCGTCGAGCGTATAATCGGTGCGGGCGGTATGCCTGTAGGCAGTTCGGGCAAGGCTCTGCTTTTGCTGTCGGGCGGTATCGACAGCCCTGTTGCAGGCTATATGATGGCAAAACGTGGTCTTATTGTAGACGGTATACACTTTGTAAGTCCTCCGTATACATCCGAGCGTGCGCTGATGAAGGTTGAAACGCTCTGCGAAAAGCTGACAAGCTATTGCGGAGATATCAGATTCTACTGCGTTCCGTTTACGGAGATACAGGAAGCGCTGAGGGATAACTGCCCCGAAGAATTTTTCACAATAATTATGCGCAGGCTTATGGTGAAAATTGCCAACATAATTGCCGAAAGAAACGAGTATGGCGCACTTGTTACAGGCGAAAGCGTGGGACAGGTGGCAAGTCAGACGTTAAAGGCTATACAGTGTACCGATGCCGCCGCAGAATATCCGGTATTCCGCCCTGTTATCGGTATGGATAAGAAGGAAATTATAGATATAGCACGAAAGATAGATACGTTTGAAACATCGACCCTGCCTTATGAGGACTGCTGTACGGTATTTACGCCGAAGCACCCCAAGACACGCCCTGTATTTGACGAGGTCATAAAGGCTGAGCAGTCGTTTGACTTTGCGCCTCTCATAGAAAAGGCTGTAGAGGGTACAACGGTAAAGCTGTTCAGAATCGAGAGCAAGGAAGAACAGGAATAAGCCTTGATTTTAAAGGAGATGTGGCATTATGAGCCGTATCGGAGAGCTTCAGCTCGATATTGACAAAACCGCCGGAAATGTAGTACAATTATTAGTTAGCAAGGAAAAGAAGATAGCCTGTGCGGAGAGCTGTACGGGCGGTCTTATCAGTGCCGCAATAACTTCCGTCAGCGGTTCTTCAGCCGTAATGGATATGAGCATCTGCACCTATGCCATAAGCGCAAAGGAGCGGTTTATAGGCGTACCTGCCGCAATAATAGATAAATACGGTGTTGTCAGCGCCGAAACCGCAGCGGCTATGGCTGAAGGGGTAAGAAAGACGGCAGGAAGCGATATAGGAATATCGGTAACAGGCATAGCAGGTCCTACGGGAGCTGAGCCGGGCAAGCCTGTCGGTACTGTATATATCGGGCTGAGTGTGGCAGGAAACACGCAGGCACGGCTTGCTTTTACCGACCCAATGCTTGCAAAAGACGAAAATGCAAGAGAATATATAAGAAAAAACACGGTGCTTACCGCTTTGCAGTGGGTTGCCGAAAACATATAATAAGAGCAAGAGAAAACACACAAGCAAGGAGACTGTTATGGAAAGCGATAACAAATTTGAAAATGATACAGGCGGTATGTCTGTTGATGAGATAATCGCAGATATTGACAGAAAGACAGCAAACGCAGAGGCGCTTGAAGAGAACTCGGTAGGCGTTACGCCGGAGGGCGAAAATGAGATGTCAGACGAACAGGTCGCAGTCAGTGCGGACGAAGCCGATACCGCCGCCGAACATATACTGGTCGACGATGAAAGCACGATAGACGAGCTTTCAGGTGCCGATGAAATGTCGGACGGTCAGGAGGCGCTTGAAGAAAAAAGCGCCGAATTAGCCGAAGAAGCAAACGTTGATGCGACAGCGAAAAAAGAGAAAAAGCCTAACTTCTTTTATCGCCTTGTAAGAGGCATTATCCCGTGGAAAGGCGACGATACCGGACTTGTAATAAGAAAAATTATATTTATAGTGGCATTTATAGTTTTTCTGGCGACAGCTATACCGCTTCTTGCGGATATACTTTCTATGTACAAGGATGAGCAGGTAAGCAAGGGTATTTCGCAGATGTATCATCTTGATGCCAATACGGATGTTCCCGAAAATAACAAGGATATACTTCCCTCGTTCAAGAAACTTCTTGAAATAAATCCCGACACAGTGGGATATATAAAGATAGACGGTACTCTTGTGGATTATCCCGTTGTAAAGGGAACCGATAACGACTATTACCTTACTCATGACTTTTATAAGAACGAAAGCCGCAGTGGTACGGTAATGATGGATTACCGCAACAAAGTGACGGCTGACGGTCACTCGGGCAATCTGGTGCTGTACGGTCACAATATGGCGGTAGGCACATTCTTTGCACCGCTGAACGAATACTGGCGCACAATGTACGATTCGTATGACGAGCCGAGCAAGTCTTTCTACAAAGAGCATCCCGTTATAAGATTCGATACATTATACGAGCAGGCGGAGTGGAAGGTTTTCGGCTTCGGCATATTCAATGTTGCCGAGTCAAGAGGAGAAGTGTATGAATATAATCAAAAGCGTGATTTCACCTCAGAAGACGATTTCAACGATTATATCATAAATATAATGGACAGAAGCGATATTTTCACCGATGTCGATTTAAAATACGGCGATGATATTCTTACGCTTTCAACGTGTTGCTGGCCTTACGAGGGCAGTGGTGACACAGTAAGACTTGCGATATTCGCAAGGAAGATAAGGAAAGGTGAAAGCGACAGCGTTGATGTGGAAAAGGCTGTGGGAAATCCTTATGTAAGGCGCTGGCAGTGGGTATACGACAAAGTAAGCGGAGGATATGACTGGTTCCAGAGCACATGGGACAGAAGAAAGCTGTTAAGCTACGATGCGGAAGACGCAAAGCGTGACAACTATTCCTTCCCGGATAAGACAGACTGACACTAAGCCCGGTCACATTAAATATAAGGAGCATAAATGACAACATACATGGAAAAGTATCCACGCCGTAACGGTGTGGCTGCAAAAAAGCCGGGTTTTTGGAAAAGGCTTATCAAGGGAATTATCCCGTGGAAAGGCGACAGTGTGGCGGCGGTCATCAGAAAACTGGTGTTTATAATCGCACTGATTGTATTTCTTGCCACGGCTATACCGCTTGTTTCGGACGTATTTATGATGTTCCGTGACCAGTGGAGAAGTCAGGGAATATCAAACATATATATTCCCGACGGAAACAGCGGCGGTGCAAGCAAGGAAATACTTCCCTCGTTCAAGAAGCTGCTTGAAATAAATCCCGATACGGTAGGCTACCTCAAAATAGACGGTACAGCGATTGATTATCCTGTTGTAAAAGGAAAAGACAATGACTACTATCTCACGCACGATTTCTACGGAGAAAAGAGCAAGAGCGGTTCTGTAATGATGGACTGCAACTGTGTGGTTTCTCCGGATGGAAATTCGGGCAATATGGTGCTTTACGGTCATAATATGGCTGTCGGCACGTTCTTTGCCTGCCTAAGTGAATACTGGAGAACGCTTTATGACAGCTATGATGCGCCGTCAATGCAGTTCTACAAGGATCATCCGACCATAACGTTCAATACCCTTTATGAAGAAGCAGAGTGGAAGATATTCGGCATAGGGCTTTTCAATATCTATGAAGAATACGGTGAAGTGTACTATAATTACAATAACAAGCACGACTTTACTTCCCGTGACGACTTCAATCATTTTATAATTGATCTTATGGACAGAAGCGATATTTTCACCGATGTAGATATAGAGTACGGCGACGATATATTGACACTTTCTACTTGCTATTGGCCGTTCCGCTCGGATATGGACAATGTGCGTCTTGCAATATTTGCAAGAAAGGTACGTCCCGGTGAAAGCACCTATGTCGATGTAAGCAAGGCTAAGGTGAACACTTATGTAAAGCGTTGGCAGTGGGTATATGATAATATAGGCGGCGGATATGACTGGTCACAGAGCAACTGGGACAGAAGAAAGCTGCTCAGCTATACAGCAGAAGATGCGGAAAGGGACGGTTACACGTTTATTGACGACATAAACGACAGTGACGGAATATATGATTATAACAACGGCGACGGATATGATTATTGATATTGTCGCCTGCCGTTGTGCGGGGCGGTGTGGCTTTGGAAGAACAGAATGAAACAAAAACGGCAAAACAGCCGGTCATAAGCGGCAAGGTGCTGTGGGTGGCGCTCGGTGCTTGTGTGGTATGGCTTGCGGTTGTCGGCGTAATGCTGATAATGAAGCTGACACAGCCGCCTTTGCCGCCGAATATGCTGGATTATACCTGCACGCTTGATGTCGATATACCTGCAGAGCCGGTTGTTACGGAAAAGAAAAAGCCGTCAATATTGCCTGAATACCGTGAGATGTATGAAAAAAATCACGATATGGCAGGCTGGCTGAAAATAGAAGGCACCAATGTCGATTATCCTGTTATGCACGTAAAAGGGTTCGACCCGAAAAAGCCGATTGATTACGGAGAAGTGTATGATAAGAATATGTATTATCTGACGCACGACTTCGATAAGGAATACAGCTTTTCGGGGTGTGTTACGGCGGATTATTGTGCACATATCGGCAGTGATTACCGTTCACCGAATATCCTGCTGTACGGTCACAATATGTCAAATGGAACTTTTTTCCGTGATGTAAACAAGTTCGATGTTCTCTACTACGGCAGAGAGATGTATGATGAGCATCCTGTCATACAGTTTGACACTATATATGAAAAGGGTCTGTATAAGATATTTGCGATGATGCAGGTAAATGTCGAAAAAGCAGACGGTGAAGTATTCTACTATACGGCTGCATATACTTTCAAGAATAAAAAAGAATTTATTGATTACTATGCAAAGGTTCTTGACCGCAGTTTTATATATACACCGCAGGTCGATCTGAAATACGGCGATGAGGTGATTGCACTGTCAACCTGCGATTTTCCTTTCGGAAAGAGCAAGGATATAAGATATGTGCTTTTTGCAAGGAGAGTGCGTGAGGGAGAAGATCCTACGGTGGATGTATCCAAGACAATCATCAATTACGATCCGCTTTATTATGATTACTGGTACAGCGTATACGGCGGTTCGTGGGGCGGAAGGAACTGGGATCCTGCGCTTTTAAAAGGCTATAAGCCGAAGAAGAGCAGTTGACAGAGTATTCCTATGGTAATTATCACAGCAAAAGGAAGGTTAGAAGATGCCTGATTATAAATCGGTCGTAGTATCGACCACAGATAAGAAGAAAAATAAGAAAAAGAAAAAGGAAAATGCCGCATTAGCCATTGTCAAGGGCCTTATCCCGTGGAAAGGCGACAGCGTAGGCGAGATTATCCGAAAGATAGTTTTCCTTGTTTCGATAGTCGCTCTTTGCGGGGCAGTGCTTATAATTATTGATAAATATATGTTCGAGCCTGAAAGGCAGAGAAACGAGTATCAGAGCAGCATATTACAGCTGGGAAACCACGAGCCGACCGCAGAGGAAATAGCCGAGCTTCCCGAAAAAGCCATAAACACCGAATATGCGCCTTTTTATGCGATAAACAACGATTTTGTAGGCTGGCTGAGCATAAAGGGTATAAATGTAAACTATCCTGTAGTACAGGGCGAAAACAATACCGACTATCTTGAAAAGGATTTTTACGGCAATTACAGTAAGAACGGTACTATTTTTGCGGATTATGAGAACGAATTCAAGAATACAGGCGAAACGTCCGCAAATACGATTCTTTACGGTCATAACCTGCGTACCGAAAACTTCTTTGCCGAAATAACCGAGTACAGACGAGTTGACCTTGACAAGAGCCTTGAGTTTCTGAAAGAGCATCCTGTAATCGAGTTCAATACGCTGTACGAAAAGGCAAAATACAAGATATTCTCTGTAATGCTTATCAATACGAGGGAGGAATACGGCGACGTGTTCAATTATCCCGCAATACTGAATTTTGCAAACAGGGATGAATTCAATTATTTCACGTCCGAATGCCTTGACAGGAGCGAATTCTTCACCGGCGTTGATATGAAATACGGCGATAAGTTCCTTACGCTGTCCACCTGCGAGTTCGAGGTAGGTCTTTACGATATGCGTATCGTTGTTGTTGCGAGAAAGGTTCGTGACGGCGAGTCAGATTCGTTCACAGACGAGCAGATAAAAAGCTTCAAGCGTAACCCCGACACGAAGCAGTGCCGGACGATAAGAGAGCTTTACTATTACGGCAAGGAATGGAGCGGAAGGTACTGGGATCCTGCGTGGATAGAAGGCTTCAAGAAGGATAGTTCGTTCAAGACGGAAAGCTCCGACTGATAAAAAGAAAGCGGAAACTGTAACATAAAGGAGGAATTTAATGCAGAAGGCATCAATAGGAAAGATACTGCTCGCTCTCGTTATATCCTGCGTATACATTTACCTGTTCGGAATAGTTCAGGTCGTTCATGTAAGCGCAGACAATGAAAGAGAGATAGAGGTATCTATCCCTGAAGCGACAACATCTGCCGAAACCGAAAAAACTCCCGAAACTACAACAATTAAGCTGCAAGACGACAAAAAACCTACACTTGCCGATGTAAAGGCACAGACTACAGCAACCACCAAGGCGGAAACGACCACATCTACAACTACGGTAAAAAAACGCACACCCACACCTGCGGCGGATAATACCGTTATAATCCCCGAAACAACAACTGCCACAACCACCACAGTGGTAACAACTGCCGCACCGGAAACCACAACGGCTGAAACAACATCTGCGCCGACACCGACGCCCGATAACAGCGGTGAGGAGCAGTTCACTGTATACGATCAGGTGACCGGTACATATTACACGGCAGGTGCAAGAGAGATAATTGCGAGGGCGGTAGTCGGTGAGATATGGAACGAGTTCCCCGATGAAGCGGTAAAAGCGCAGGCAGTAGCGGAATACACCTATATCAAAAAGAACAACGAAATGGGCGTCAGCCCCACGACAGCACTAAAAACAGACGTATATGACAGGATATACAAGCTGGTTGACGAGGTGCTGGGTGAAGCGATCTACTATAACGGCGAGATGATACAAAGTGTGTTCTTTGCGTCCTCGTGCGGCTATACCAACAGCGCCGAAAATGTATGGGGTGTTGATTATCCGTATCTCAGAAGCGTTGATTGTCCTCTTGACAAGACGACCGACCCTAACTGGGGCAGTACCGACAGCTATTCTTCGGATTATATAAAGAACGCTGTGCAGAATACACTCGGAATAGCGCTCACAGGTGACCCGTCAAAATGGTTCAAGATAAACTCAAGACTTGATAACAGGGAACACGGCTGGGTAACATCAATTTCTGTCGGCGGTATGACAAAGGCAAACGGCAAGACAATAGACGGCAGAATGATAAGAGAAACGGTGCTCGGTTATTCGCTGAAAAGTGCGGCTTTTGATCTGAAATACGACAAAAGTAGCGACAAGTTCATCTTTACGACCTACGGTCACGGTCACGGCGTGGGAATGTCGCAGTACGGCGCAAAGGCTCTTGCTGAAAACGGCTATACATATAAGCAGATTTTACAGCATTACTTCACCGGTGTGGAGATACATTAAGATTATTGCGAAAGGACATCGGGAGGTGTCCTTTTTATATAATTGACAGTGACGATATATTGTGATATAATAACCACAGACTGATAAATCGCTGATGCGGTTTATCCCTTGCAAAAGTACGGCGTACCGCCGTATCGGTTTACGCCGATTTGATTTGTGATATAATACTGATATGTTTAATTTTACGGAGGATGCATCATGAATACCAACACACGCAAAACCAACATCTTTATCACGATCGGAGCAATAACATTACTTGTTCACGCAATCGGATTTCTACTTCCGTGGTGTAATATGAATGGAGTTAAAGTTCAAGCGGGACTTGCATTTATCGCAGGCGGCAGTTGGGTAGCCATTGCACTTTGTTTAGGATTTGAACTGTATTTTGCATTTGTCGGATGGCAAAGCAGAAAGCTTGTGGCAGTATGTAGGATTCTGTCGGTTGTAGCATCAGTAGCGGCACTTGTAATTGAGCTTATTATAATATCGAGTATAAAAATCAACATAGCAAGCTTCGGAGTCGGCATTTACCTTTGCATTATTACACTTGCGGTAAATATAATATGCTGCACGGCTGTATGCGTGCTGTCGATAAAAGACGGCACGGTACAAAAAGCGTGACGATAATAAAAGGACATCGGGAGGTGTCCTTTTCTTGCTTTATAATAACCTCAGACTCAAAATCCGAAAAGTCGGATTTTAGCACGCATAACTGCGTGCTTACTGCTTCGCAGTGTCTGAGAACATTTTAACATTGATTGGTTTTGCTTTCGGCAAAACTGCGGCGTTCCGCCGCCGTGCCTTCGGCACACGCAATCATGTTATAATAACCTCAGACTCAAAATCCGAAAAGTCGGATTTTAGCACGCATAACTGCGTGCTTACTGCTTCGCAGTGTCTGAGAACATTTTAACATTGATTGGTTTTGCTTTCGGCAAAACTGCGGCGTTCCGCCGCTGTGCCTTCGGCACACGCAATCATGTTATAATGCGGTTTCGCCATTGACAAAAACGCTGTATAGTGTTAAAATAAAACGATAGGATTTTTTATCCGTTATTATAAATAATCTGAGTGTAAAGAAAAAGGAATGAAAGAAATGAGAAATCTGACGGGTGCAGATATAATCTGCGAATGTCTGATAGAGCAGGGCGTTGACACCGTTTTCGGCTATCCCGGCGGCGCAGTTCTGAACATCTACGACAGCTTATACAATTACAGTGACAAAATACATCACGTTCTGACGGCACACGAGCAGGGCGCAAGCCATGCGGCTGACGGCTACGCACGTTCTACAGGCAGGACGGGCGTTGTTATAGCAACATCGGGTCCGGGTGCGACAAACCTCGTAACAGGTATCGCAACGGCTTATATGGACAGTGTGCCTATGGTGGCTATAACGGGCAACGTTGCCTGTTCGCTTTTAGGACTTGACAGCTTCCAGGAAGTTGATATAACAGGCATCACAATGCCGATAACAAAGCATAACTTCATCGTAAAGGACGTAAACAAGCTGGCAGACACACTGCGTGAGGCTTTCTACATAGCAGGAAGCGGAAGAAAGGGTCCTGTCCTTGTCGATGTTCCCAAGGATATAACGGCGCAGAAGGCGGATTTTGCAAACAAGCCCTTAAAGCCGTATACGGTAAATGTTACTATGCACCAGGACGGCTGTATAGCAAAGGCGGCGGAGCTGATTAAGAACGCTGAACGTCCGTTCCTTTATACAGGCGGCGGTATCTACGGCGAGGACGGAGCAAAGACATTAAAGGCTTTTGCCGAGCTTATTGACGCTCCTGTATCATCTTCGCTTATGGGTCAGGGCAGCTTTGACGAAACCGACAGCAGATATATGGGTATGCTCGGTATGCACGGAACAAAGACAGCGGCAGAGGCAATAAAGAACTGCGATCTGTTCATCGGTATCGGCACAAGATTCTCGGACAGAGTAATAGGTAATCCGCAGACCTTCGCCCCCGATGCAAAGGTACTTCATATAGACATTGACCCTGCTGAAATAAACAAGAACATAAAGGTTTATCATCAGGTTATCGGTGACAGCACCGATGTTATGAAAAAGCTGATAAAGCTAATTCCTCAGCAGTCGCACAGCGGCTGGATGGGCAAAATAAAGACGTGGGAGAAGCAGTACGAGTGCAGGCAGAAAGGCACAGACGAGCTTACTCTTACTCCTCAGCATCTTATAGAAACGCTTGACAAGCTGACAGGCGGCGAGGCGCTTATCGCAACAGAGGTAGGTCAGTCGCAGATGTGGGCGGCTCAGTATTACGCATATAAGCACCCCCACCAGCTTATCACAAGCGGCGGTCTTGGCACTATGGGCTACGGACTTGGTGCGGCTATCGGTGCAAAGTGCGGAAACCCCGACAAGACGGTCGTAAACATTGCAGGCGACGGAAGCTTCCATATGAACTTAAACGAGCTTGTAACGCTGTCGAAACACAATATACCTGTAGTTGAGCTTGTTATCAACAATAACGTTCTCGGTATGGTACGTCAGTGGCAGAGATTGTTCTACGGCAAGAGATTTTCACAGACGACGCTTGACCGTCCTACAGATTATATGAAGCTCGGAGAAGCGTTCGGCATAAAGTCGTTTGTTATAGACAGCGAGGACAAGTGCGAGGAGATACTGCGTGAGGCTCTTGAGGTTTCAAAGACAGCCCCCGTGCTTATCGAGGCGAGAATAGACAAGGATATAAACGTTCTTCCTATGGTACCGGCAGGAAAATCCATAACTGAGCCTATCCTTGAGATAGAAATCGACGACTGAACGGAGGCAGAAAAATGACAGAGAGAAACGTAATTTCCGTCTGCGTAAACAACGGCATCGGCGTACTCGGCAGAGTAACGGGTCTGTTCAGCCGCAGAGGATATAATATAATAAGTCTTAACGTTGCGGAAACCGAAAACCTCGGCATTTCCCGTATGACAATAGTTGCAGACGGCGACGAGGGCGTGATGGAACAGCTGGTAAAACAGCTCCGCAAGCTCTATGACGTATCGGAGGTCAAGGTACTGCATAACGCTGTATGCCGTGAGCATATCATTATGAAGGTCGGCAACGGCCCTGCGTCACGTCAGCCTGTGATAGAGATTGCAAATCTTTTCAGAGCGAAGGTCGTAAACGTAGCGGAGAGCAGGCTTATGCTTGAGCTTACAGGCGAACCCGAGAAGATAGATTCGTTCATAGGACTTCTCCAGCCCTACGGAGTAAAAGAGATTGTAAGAACGGGTATTTCAGCACTTGAACGTGATTAATAAACGGAAATTGTTATAAATATACAGCCCCCGTAAATGGTATAGATTATCGAAAAACTTCTATATTTGCAGATAATGGGGTTGAGGGGCGTAGCCCCCAACAGGGACTTGGGGCGGTAGCCCCAGTAAAATAGCCCCGGCAAGGATGCTGGGCGTGTATGCCCAGAGGCTCTGCACGATGCAGAGCCAACAAAGCATACACAGCCCTTCACCGAGGGGAAGGGGTTTGGGGTTTCGGCAAGGATGCCGAGATAGAACGCCCAAAGGCTTTGCAGGACGCAAAGCCCACAAAGCGTTCTTAAAGGGTTAGAGAATTTACTCTATTTTATAAAATAGATTTTTTCTACAAGCTGAGCCCTTGTAAAGGGCATAACGAAAGGCAGGACAAACACATGGGCATGACAATGAGCCAGAAGATACTGGCAAAGCACGCAGGACTTGAAAGCGTAAGAGAGGGACAGCTTATAAGAGCAAAGCTGGATATGGTACTCGGTAACGATATTACAAGCCCAGTTGCGATAAACGAGTTCAACAAGGCAGGCTTCGGCGGCATATTCAACAAGGATAAGATTTCTCTTGTAATGGATCACTTCACACCGAACAAGGATATCAAGGCGGCTACTCAGTGCAAGCAGTGCAGAGAATTCGCAGGAAAGTACGATATTACAAATTATTACGATGTAGGCGAAATGGGCATCGAACACGCACTTCTTCCCGAAAAAGGTCTTATAGGCCCCGGTGAGCTGTGCATAGGCGCAGACAGCCACACCTGTACATACGGCGCACTCGGCGCATTCTCAACGGGCGTAGGCTCGACCGATATGGCGGCAGGTATGGCAACAGGCGAGGCGTGGTTTAAGGTCCCCTCCGCTATAAAGTTCAACCTGACAGGAAAGCTTAATAAATATGTAAGCGGCAAAGACGTTATTCTTCACATAATCGGTATGATAGGCGTTGACGGCGCACTTTATCAGTCTATGGAATTTACCGGCGATGGCTTAAAGAGCCTTTCGATAGACGACAGACTTTGCATTGCCAATATGGCTATCGAAGCCGGCGCAAAGAACGGTATATTTGAAGTTGACGAGATAACAATGGCATATATGAAGGAAAGAGCAGACCGTGACTTTGATATATTCAAGGCTGACGAGGACGCTGTATATTCAAGAGTTATCGACATTGACCTGTCAACCGTAAAGCAGACGGTTTCATTCCCTCATCTGCCCGAAAACACAAAGACAGTCGATGAAATAAAAGAGGATATAAAGATTGACCAGGCGGTTATAGGTTCATGTACAAACGGCAGAATAAGCGATATGCGTATCGCCGCTGAGATTCTCAAGGGCAAGCACATTGCAAAGGGCGTAAGATGTATCGTAATTCCCGGCACTCAGAAGGTATATCTCCAGTGCATAAAGGAAGGTCTTGCAGAGATATTTGTAAATGCAGGCTGTGTGCTTTCTACTCCTACCTGCGGTCCGTGCCTTGGCGGTCATATGGGTATACTTGCGGCAGGAGAACGTGCTATTTCCACCACAAACAGAAACTTTGTAGGAAGAATGGGGCACGTTGACAGCGAGGTTTATCTTGCAAGCCCGGCAGTTGCGGCGGCAAGTGCTATAGCAGGTAAGATAACAGGCATAAAGTAAGGTGAGAATATGGTAAAGCATATAATAATCTGGAACCTGAAGGACGAGCTTTCGGCCGAAGAAAAGAAGGAAAGATGCCGTCTTATAAAGCAGGGGCTTGAAAGCCTTGCAGGCAAGATAGACGGACTTCTTGAAATCAAAGTCATAACCGATATTCTCGGTTCTTCTACGGGCGACCTTATGCTTGACAGCACATTCGAAAGTGCAGAAGCGTTAAAGGGCTATTCCACCCACCCCGAACACGTTAAGGTAGCCGACAGCACGGTAAGACCTTACACGGCAAGACGCAGCTGCGTAGATTTTGAAATATAAGAAAGGACAGACATATATGAAGGCACACGGTACAGTACACAAATACGGCGACAACGTTGATACCGACGTTATCATTCCTGCAAGATACCTTAATACAGCCGACCACAAGGAGCTTGCAAGTCACTGTATGGAGGATATAGACAAGGACTTTGTAAAGAATGTAAAGGACGGCGACATTATAGTCGCTAATATGAATTTCGGCTGCGGAAGCTCAAGAGAACACGCACCTATCGCAATCAAGGCAAGCGGAATTTCCTGCGTTATCGCAAGCACATTTGCAAGAATATTCTACCGCAACGCTATCAATATCGGACTTGCAATCTTAGAGTGCGACGAGGCTGCCAAGGATATTGAGAACGGCAACGAGGTCGAGGTTGACTTTGATACGGGAGTTATAACAAATGTGACAAAGGGCTGTACATACAAGGCTGAGCCTTTCCCCGAATTCATCAAGGATATAATCAACAAGGGCGGTCTGCTGAACTCCTTAAAGAAGTAAGACCGCAGAAAGCGTTATGCTATGAGGGTAGATATAAAAGCGTTATCGGACAGCGAACTGCAAGAGCAGGGTTTTAACAATACGTCGGGCGGAATGCACGGCTTCGGACTTTATACGGATGATGTGCTGTCTGCTGTCTGCATAACAACAGAAATACCCGGCAGCCTGAACAAAGAGGTCAGACTGGAGAAGCTGTTTGTCTGCGAGGAAGAAAGGCATTACGGCGTTGCCAGAAAACTGCTGAACCACACGCTCAGAACGATGCGTGCCTGCGGATATAAGTATGCCGTAGCGACCCCCAACAGCGAGGACGCAGTACGATTTCTTGTCAGATTCGGCTTTGAAAAGGCGGAGGGAAAATCCGCTTTATACAAAATAGAGCTTTAAGCTCAGAGAAAGGATATTACCTATGGAAAAGAATATTGCCGTTATCAAGGGCGACGGAATAGGTCCTGAGATAGTTACCGAAAGCATGAAGGTGCTTGATAAGGTGGCAGAAAAGTTCGGTCACAAGTTCAACTACACACAGCTTCTTATGGGCGGATGCTCGATTGACGCAAACGGCGTACCGCTGACCGATGAAACAATAGCCGCTTGCAAAGCGTCAGACGCTGTGCTTATGGGTTCTATCGGCGGTGATACGACAACATCGCCGTGGTATAAGCTTCCTGCAAATCTGCGTCCCGAGGCAGGTCTGCTCGGTATAAGAAAAGCACTCGGACTGTTTGCAAATCTTCGTCCCTGCCTGCTTTATCCGGAGCTTGCAGGCGCTTGTCCCTTAAAGACAGAGATAAGCGCTAAGGGCTTTGATATGCTCATTATGCGTGAGCTTACCGGCGGTCTTTACTTTGGTGCAAGAAAGACCGAAGAAGTAAACGGCGTTATGACAGCTACCGACACGCTTACATACAGCGAGGACGAGATCCGCAGAATCGCAATCAAGGCATTTGACGTTGCGATGAAGAGAAGAAAGAAGGTAACAAGCGTTGACAAGGCTAACGTTCTTGATTCTTCAAGGCTGTGGAGAAAGGTCGTTACCGAAGTGGCAAAGGATTATCCTGAGGTTACTCTTGAGCATATGCTCGTTGACAACAGCGCAATGCAGCTTGTAAAGGATCCTGCACAGTTTGACGTCATGGTAACGGAAAATATGTTCGGTGATATTCTGTCGGACGAGGCAAGCATGATTACGGGCTCTATCGGTATGCTCCCCTCTGCCAGCATGAACGAAACAAAGTTCGGTCTGTATGAGCCGAGCGGCGGTTCTGCTCCCGACATTGCAGGTCAGAACAAGGCAAACCCGATAGCTACCATACTTTCAGCCGCAATGATGCTCCGTTACAGCTTTGATATGGTGAAGGAAGCTGACGCAGTTGAAAATGCAGTAAGCAAGGTGTTGAAGGACGGTTTCCGCACAGGCGACATCATGAGCGAGGGTATGACAAAGCTGTCCTGCTCGGAGATGGGCGACAAGATAGCAGAGAATATATAACAATAATTTCAGCCGCAGTGAAAACTGCGGTTGATTTATATGTATAAAAAGAAGCTGTGACGGAATATTACTTTCCGTCACAGCTGATTTATTTATCTTTGGTCTTACTGCTGAATACCGTTATTGTTGAAGTTGTTGTTTGTGGTGTCTGCAGTAGTGTTGTTAATGGGCGTAGCGTAATTTGCGTTGCTGTAACCTGTGTTTGCGTTGGGGTTATAAGCGTTGTTGTTCATATTGGCATTGTAGCCGTTATTCATATTGGGGTTATAACCGTTGTTCATGTTGGGATTGTAGCCGTTGTTCATGTTGGGGTTGTAGCCGTAGTTTGTACCGGGCTTGTAGAAGTCCTCGTCCTTTGCGCAAAGAAGAAGGATACCGCCTATCATATTGCAGAATAAAAGAACGCATACGCTTATGCCTGTTGAAGGTCTCTGTCCCTTGCTCATCTGGCTTAATGCAATACCGCCGAAGATAAGCGGAAGTATTACCCAGAAGCCGCAAACCATACCGATGATTATAAATACCTGTGCTGCTGTTTTCATAATTACATACCTCTTTTTTCAATAAGTGACACACATTCCAATTTTATGTGTCTTATGTCAGTATACCACATTGATACCTGCGTGTCAATATTTTCTTGCGCTTGAAATTGATTTTATGCTGTAGGTCATTTGTCCTTGCGGTTATTATAAAAGAACATTGCAACACCTACGCCGCATATTATTACATATCCTATAAAACTCCATATATCCGGCAATTGCGAGAACAAGATAAATCCGAGCAGTGCCGAAAAGATTATCTGCGAATAATCGTATACCGATATTTCCTTTGCAGGAGCAAATTTATATGCCGCTGTGATGCTGAACTGACCGCCTGCCGCCGCAAGTCCGGCACCAAGCAGGACGAGCCACTGCTGCCAGGTCATAACGTGAAAATCGAACAGTAAAAACGGCAATGTTACAAGGCAGGAGAAGCCCGAGAAGAAGAACACGATATAAGGTCCTTTTTCGCCTCTGATGCCAAGCCATCTTACCGCCGTATAAGCCGCACCTGCGCCCATACCGCCGAGAAAACCGAGCAGTGACGGCACAAGCTCCAGATTTGCAAGGCTCGGCTTTATTATAAGCAGACTTCCTGCAAATGCGACTATTACACCGAACGTCTGCACTAAATTTGTACGTTCCCGAAGGAACATTGCCGAAAATACGATAACGAAGAACGGCGACATTTTGTTCAGCATTGCCGCATCGGATAATGCCAGATGGTCTACCGCATAGAAGTTGCAGAGTATTCCGAGCGTTCCGCACACCGAGCGTATCAGCAGTGCGCCGATGTTGCTTTTTTTCTGCGGCAGAAACGAGCCTTTCTGCCTTATCAGTATCGCCGCCGCAAATATGAAAGCGACAAGATTTCTGAAAAAGCTCTTTTGTACAGACGGCAGATCGCCTGCCAGCCTTACGAAAGCACCCATAAAAGCAAAGCAAAAGGCGGAGCTGATAATGCACAGCACGCCTTTGTGCTTCGGGGATATTTTACTGAGAATTTCCGCCATACTCAACCACCTGTTTTTGCTTCGTCAAACGGCAGTAGTACGGTTTCGGGCAGTGTTATTTCTCCGCCCGATGAGAAAAGTTCGGGGCGGTCGAACTTGTAGCTTATCTTGAGCGAACTTACAGCCTTTGTTATTTCCTCGTTTGTAAGTCCCGACCTGTCGATAACGAATATGAGCGAAACCTTACTGCTGTTGAAACGGTCTATTGACGAAATGTTTGTTTCCTTCAGTACAAAAGCCTGTTTGTCATACGGTATATCGTCAATGGAGAACTGTATATTGCTTATTTTATACATACCGATGTTTGTAAAATCAAACACCATCTCAACACGCAGATAGTTTTCGGATTTTGTCATATCAAAATCCGTGTCGCTCAGCAACTTGCTTGTAGACCCACTGTCAAGGTGAGTGCCGTCCTTCAGCTTATCGTATACGTTTTTTATCATATTGTCAAAGTTCTGTCCGCTGTAGCTGTACAGCCGTGTGTACGCATATTGTGCCTTTACGGGAAAAGCAAACTGCGTAACCACGACTATAACCGCAACAGCCACGACCAGCACCCATATGAGCGCCTTTTTAACTGCATTGTGTCCGAAAAGATTTGTCAGCGTCTGTTTAAAACTCATACTTTCTTTACGCCGAGAGTTACGTTCTCGCCGTTTATATCCTGTTCCTTTGTAAATCCGTCTGTCTTGCCGGTCACTATATCGTCAGCAAGGGTATCCTCTGAGATGCTGTCCTTGTTGCGTGTCAGTATCTCGGCTACCTTGTCACTGCCGTCGCAGTAGATAACGATATGATCCATAACCTCAAAGCCTGCGTCCTTACGCATCGTCTGAATCTTGCTCACAATCTCTCTTACGTTACCTTCTTCGATAAGCTCGGGTGTAAGCGTTGTGTCAAGAACTACCGTGTAGCCTCTGTCGGTCACTACCGCATAGCCTTCCTTCTGATGCTCGTCTATAAGCAGGTCGTCCTTTGCAATCTGAACATCGCCTGTTGAAAGTGTAAGCGTCATAGCGCCTGTTTCACGGATCTCGTTCATAGCTTTCTGACCGTCAACCTCAGCAAGCTTTGTTCTTACCTCGCCTATCTGCTTGCCGAAACGAGCGCCGAGCGTCTTAAGCTGGGGCTTGAAGGTGTAGCTTGTGAAGTGGTCGGTGTTATCTATAAAGCTGATTTCCTTGATGTTAAGCTCATCCTTGACAATATCAGCATACATAGGCTCAAGCGTCTTGTCGCCCTTTACCATTATCTTTGATATAGGCTGTCTGTTCTTGATGTTGGCGGCATTTCTTGCGGCACGTCCGAGCGTTACAACGGTCAGAACGGTGTCCATTTCTTCCTCGAGATGCTTGTCGATAAGCTTTTCATCTACTGTTGGGAAGTCGCACAGATGTACGCTTACAGGTGCGTTCTTATCGAGCGAGCAGACAAGGTTTCTGTAAATATCGTCGCATACGAAAGGAGTCATCGGAGCAGATGTCTTTGCGATGGTTACGAGCGCTGTGTACAGCGTCATATATGCGTTTATCTTATCCTGTGTAAGCTCCTTTGACCAGAAGCGTTCTCTGCTGCGGCGGACATACCAGTTACTCATCTCGTCTACGAAATCCTGTAATGCTCTTGCGGCTTCGGGGATCCGGTAGTTTGCAAGGTTATCGTCAACCGCACCTACAACTGTGTTCAGTCTTGATAACAGCCACTTGTCCATAACGCCGAGCTTGTCAACATCAAGCGTATACTTAGTAGCGTCGAAATTGTCTATATTAGCGTACAGAACGTAGAATGCGTAGGTGTTCCACAGAGTAGAAATGTACTTTCTCTGACCCTCGTTTACTGCTTTTGCGTGGAATCTGTTGGGAAGCCACGGAGCAGAGTTTGTGTAGAAGTACCAGCGTATAGCGTCTGCGCCGTGTTCAGCCAGTGACTCGAACGGGTCTACTGCGTTGCCCTTTGACTTTGACATCTTCTGACCGTCTTTATCGAGTACAAGGCCGAGAACGATAACGTTCTTGTAAGGAGCCTTGTTGAATAAAAGCGTTGAGATAGCGAGCAGTGAGTAGAACCAGCCTCTTGTCTGGTCAACTGCCTCGGAGATAAAGTCAGCAGGGAACTGCTGTTCAAACTTTTCCTTGTTCTCGAAGGGATAGTGATGCTGTGCGAAGGGCATAGAACCGCTGTCGAACCAGCAGTCGATAACCTCGGGAACTCTCTTCATCTGCTTACCGCAGTGAGGACACTTTATCGTAACTGCATCAATATAAGGACGGTGAAGCTCTATATCGTCGGGGCAGTTGTCAGACATTGACTTAAGCTCCTCGATACTGCCTATAGCGTGCTTGTGACCGCACTCGCACTCCCAAATATTAAGAGGAGTACCCCAGTATCTGTTTCTTGAAAGACCCCAGTCCTGAACATTTTCAAGCCAGTCGCCGAAACGGTTCTTGCCGACGCTTTCGGGTATCCAGTTTATCGTTTCGTTGTTTCTGATAAGGTCGTCCTTGACAGCGGTCATCTTGATGAACCACGATTCTCTTGCATAGTACAGCAGAGGAGTATCACATCTCCAGCAGTGCGGATAGCTATGCTCAAACTTGGGTGCGTCAAACAGCAAGCCCTTTTCGTCAAGATCTTTAAGCACCATAGGATCGGCTTTCTTTACGAATACGCCTGCGTAAGGTGTTTCGGCAGTCATATTACCTTTGCCGTCAACAAGCTGTACGAAAGGCAGGTCATACTTTCTGCCGACCTTAGCGTCATCTTCACCGAATGCGGGAGCAATATGAACGACACCTGTACCGTCTGTCAGCGTTACATAGTTGTCGCATACTACATAATAGCCCTTCTTGTGCTGTTTTTCACATATCTCAACGGCACAGTCGAATAAAGGCTCGTACTCCTTGCCCTCAAGCTCTTTGCCTGTGTATTTTTCGATTATCTCGTAGGGGGCTGTGGGCTTATCGCCGCCGAGTACCTTATCGCACAGAGCCTCTGCAAGATAATATGTGTAGCCGTCTGCTGTCTTTACCTTTACATAGGTTTCATCGGGGTTTACGCAGAGTGCAACGTTTGAGGGAAGTGTCCAGGGAGTTGTTGTCCATGCAAGGATATAAGCATCCTCGTCCTTTACCTTGAAACGTACAACCGCAGAACGTTCCTTTACATCCTTATAGCCCTGAGCAACCTCGTGGCTTGAAAGCGGAGTTCCGCAACGGGGGCAGTAGGGAACTATCTTGAAGCCCTTGTATAAAAGACCCTTTTCCCATATCTGCTTTAATGCCCACCACTCGGACTCGATGAAGTTGTTGTCGTATGTTACATACGGATCGTCCATATCAGCCCAGAAGCCTACTGTGCGTGAGAATTCCTCCCACATACCCTTGTACTTCCATACGCTTTCCTTACACTTTGTTATGAACGGGTCAAGTCCGTACTTTTCAATCTGATCCTTACCGTCAAGACCGAGCATCTTCTCAACTTCAAGCTCAACGGGAAGTCCGTGAGTGTCCCAGCCTGCCTTACGGGGAACGTTATAGCCCTTCATTGTGCGGTATCTCGGAATCATATCCTTGATAACACGGGTAAGAACGTGACCGATGTGGGGCTTACCGTTAGCCGTAGGCGGACCGTCATAGAATGTGTAGGTCTTGTCGCCCTTTCTCTGCTCCATGCTCTTGCGGAATATGTCGTTGTCGTGCCAGAACTTCTCTGTCTGCTTTTCTCTCTCGACAAAATTTACCGAGGCAGGTACTTTTTCATAAAGTGACATTTTTTCTCCTCCTGTTTTTGCAATTCACCCTGTCATATAAATCTCTTCGGCAAAAGCCAGAAGTTATATGGGGTGGGGGTCAGCCCATTGCATATTATTTTATTCTTTGCGTTTGCGGAAAATAAAAAAGCCCCTATCCTCCGAAAAGGATAAGGACTATAATTTCATAACAGTCTTTATAACCACCGTTTCGTCATTCCGTCAAATGCGTTCCTTTTAACGTTGGAAAAACGTCCCGTTCTACTCTCGCCTTAAACGGCAATTTCGGCGGGCAGCTTGGAGGTGATATTCATACGGTAACTCTGCACCGACCTCTCACCGTCGTCGGCTCGCTTTGGCTTTATATCCGCACTACTGTCCTCGTCACAGCCTTTAAATATCATACACATTGATTATACAATCAAATTTTCCCTTTGTCAAGCGTTTTGTCAATTTTATTTTAAACGGCTTGTTGTTTATGAGTATAGTACAACAAAGCGGCGGGTCCGGGCTTATCATAACAATCCGAGCCTAAGGTTACAAAACGGTAACAAATAGTTACAAATTAGTTACAGTTTCAGGTTTTCTATTGTGAAGAAATTTTGTTTGTGATAGAATATTTATATAAGATATTTTGGGTAAGCGGGAAGCGACTGTATTTACAATTACCGCTGAAAGTCTATTATTAACGTGACATCGGAGGGTATATGCTCGGAGCAATTTTCGGTGATATAATCGGTTCGACAAGAGAACTGCATAACGTGAAAACAGAAGAGTTTGAGCTGTTTCCACCGGGAAGTCATTTCACCGATGATACAGTAATGACGGTGGCGGTCGCAGAAAAGCTACTGAACGCTAATTCCGGCTGTAACAGCCGGAAAGCTTATGCCGCTCGCTATAAGCAGTATTATAGCCGCTATCGTAACGCAGGATTCGGACAGATGTTTTCAAAGTGGGCGGAAAGCGATACGCTCCGAATTCAAAGAAGTTACGGAAACGGAGCGGCGATGAGGGTAACGGCTATCGGTTATGCGTTTGACGACTTAAAGCCGCTTTTAAAGGAAGTAAAGGCAAGCTGTTACTACACGCACCATAACCGTGAGGCGATAAAGGGTGCAAAGGCAGTGGCAACCTGCGTATTCCTTGCACGAAAGCAAGAGGACAAGGACAGCATCAAGCGGACAATAGAGAAAATGTACGGTTACAGATTTCAACCGCTTGATGAAATCCGCAGAGATTATGTCTTTGACAGCAGAGCGTCATATTCTGTTCCGCCTGCACTTGAAGCATTCTTTGAATCAGACTCTTACGAGAGTGCGATAAGAAAGGCAATTTCTATAGGCGGCGACAGCGATACCATTGCGTGTATAACCGGTGGAATCGCCGAGGCGTATTACAGGGAGATACCTAAAGAGATTGCGACAAAAGGAAATCTGCTCATTGACAGCGGGCTGAGGAGAGTTATAAGGGAATTTCGGGAAAGGTTTGCTGAGTAATGAATAATTGAGATAATGCCTGCGGCGATTATTTTAAATGGCATTGCGGGTCAAGGACCGTTTGCGGAAAATTGACACGAAGATATAAAAGGAACGGCAAGCTTGACTGTAAGAATAATAAATCGAACACGTCAAGCTCCGAAACAGAGGTAAGACGATATGGTACTTGAAATAAACGAGGAAATCTACCTGTACACTTTCGCGGGTGAAGATAATTTCGGCTCGGAAAAAGCAAACCGGGGAAAGGAAAGAACGACTTATCTTTTTGACCTTGATACATTTACCGTATGCGAGAGCGGAACTGACGAAGCAAGGGCGGCGGAAAGGACAATTGCTTTTCCATCGTTGACACGGGCGCAGGCACAAAGAGAGTATATAAAAGCGCTTGACAACAAGCATCTTAATAATATTTTCAGAAATCTTGACGGTAAGGAATATTGGAATACATTTTGGAAGTATTTTGATGATGGAGCAGATAAGTTCAATGCTTTCAATATATTTGAAGACCGTTTACGCATACAGAAAATAGTCGAGTGGTGCGATGAGAACTGTATTCCGTACTACATAAACAAGAAAGACGAAGTTATAAAGGATATAATGGAATGCAAAATGTGAATTGCATTGATATGCCAAGAGGAGGAAAATATGATCTACACCGTGAAAATCGAACAGACATTTGCTTATCCGAAAAGAATGAAATACATTGCAAGGACGGATTCATTTATTGAAAAGGACTGCGACAGTCTTTCGTATGTCAGGAATGTCCGTCAGCCTTACGAAAAAGCGATCGCACGATATGTAAATCAAAGAGTGTGCTGAGACTATAAATTAAGACAGATATAACGGAGAAAAAATATGAGTAAAATATGTCCCAATTGCAAACGAGAAATAGACGAAAACGTAAAATTCTGCCCGTTCTGTGCGGCTTTTACGGGTGAAACACCGCAGGAAAAGAAGAAAAGCCCTGTCGGTGCGATAATAGGCGGTGCGGCAGGTGTGCTGGCACTGGGTGCGGCAAGCCTTGCGGTGTTTGTGTTTGATATATTCGGAATGTACGGCGATAAGGCGGAAACGCTTTACGGCACTGGCGACAAGCTGTTCATTCAATCGGTGACACCCGTGTGCATTGACGGGAAGTGGGGCTATGCCGACAAAAGCGGAAGCACCACACTGAAACCGCAGTACAGTGCGGCTTATGCCTTTAACGAGGACACAAACGACGTTGCACCCGTTGCGGTTGACGGAAAGTTCGGATACATAAAAAAGGACGGCGAGTTTGTAGCACAGCCGCAGTACAGCTTTGCAGGGAGCTTTTCGGATAAGGGACTTGCAAAGGTCACGGACGAAAACGGAAATGTCGGATTTGTCGACAGCAGGGGAAGAAAAGCGTTTGACGGCATAATGTTCAGTTATGCCTCGGATATGAACGACAGCGGTTATGCGTTTGCGTATACTTTGATGATGCCGGAACTTGAGGGCGGAAGGGGCTATTATGATATAATATACAGCCTTCTCAGTTCCGACGGAAAAGTGACCGAGCTTGCAAACGGCACGGGAATATCGGCGATATACGATGATAAATATATCGGCTTCAGACAAGCGGAAAGAAAAGATGAAACAACGCTTGACTTTACAAGGGAGTATGCCGTGTTCTCGGCAGACGGCACACAGCTTACCGACTACTACGACCGCATTGTAAAAAGCGGAAAACTGCTCATCGTCTGTGACGGCATTGATGACGACAGCAAACTGTATAAGGCAAAGTTGCTTAAAGCCGATACGCTTGAACAGGTCGGCGGAGAGTATCTGTGCGGTGCCGATATAAAGTCTTACGACAGCGGTGCGGTACTGCTCAAAAGAGATGATAAGGGCTTTATCAGAGATGTTCTGCTTTGCGATAACGCAAACGAAATATATTTTTGTTCAACGGGTTCGCACATTGTAAGCGGATTTGATATGAGCGGCTATGCCTGCGTTTATGAAAAGGGAAAATACTGCGGATATACCGCAAGCGGAAAGCAGTTTGAGAGCAACTTCCAATTCGGCTCGTTCAACTGCGGACTTGCGCCTTACTACGATAATGCTAAAATAGGATATATCAACACAAACGGCGAAAAGGTGACTGATGCAAAGTTTGACGGAGCGAGCGGATATTATGCGGACGGCTATGCCTATGTAAAAAGCGGCACGGAGTATTCCGTCATAGATATGAGCGGAAATACGGTGATAGGAAGGCTTAGCTATGCGTCCGACAAGCTGATGTTTGCGGATACCGTGCATAGCTGGTACGACCCTGAGGACTTTGAAAAGTTTGATGGGGAGAATATGTTTTTGGGGGATTTTTATTTCTCCGAGATTGCAGGCAATACTTCGGACGAAGATATGTGGGATTATACTTACAGCGATATGATACCTGTAGCGAAAAACGCAAAATCATACAACGAGGTATACAGAAAGTACAATCCGCAGTATTGCGATTACCGTATAGATGACGGATATTTTATCGTCTGCAACAGCCGCACATTAAGCGGCAGAATAGTAGCTCCCGGAGAAACGCTTATAAGTACCGATACGGAAAACGAACTTGTCAACGCATCGGTAATTGATACGGACAGTGCAAGGCTTATAAGATACTGCGAGGAGGAGCATACTGCGGTAAAAGATCTGTTCGGTAATAAAGCGGTGTTGCAAGGCTCGTCTGAGAGATATTCAATGAACGAATACACAGCCTGCGACCTTATACAAAGCAATAAGCCCAGTCAGACGGTGATATACGATAACAGGCTTTGTCCTGTGCTGACGGTTTCATCCTCCGTAAGCTTCAATCTGAATGAATACGGCGATAAGCTGTATATTGCATCGTTCAGTTCCGACCGTGAAAAAGATTCGGGCAAACAGGATAAAATCAGGAAAAAGTATGCTATGGCAGACAGGAACAGCGGTCATGTATATGCGGTGTACGAGAGGGCGTTTACGGTTCTGGGAAACGATTTCTACAAAACCAAGGACAATAATTCCCTTGCTGAATATTACACGGCATACGGAAAGAGCATAGGAAAGTTCGTGTACGCAAAGGCATACGGCGACAGGCTGATGTGCTTTGACTATGACAAGTATTATATCTATGACAAGTACGGTCAGCTGTTGGCACAGTATGAAAACAAGCCGAGAATAAGCGAAAACAGCGGAAGTGTGGTAATAAGAAACGATGACGGCAGCTTCACCTGCTATGACAGGGATATGAACGTACTGCTGACTACTAAGTATGATATTCAGCCGATGGAAAACGGTTATATGGCTTATCTGGCGGCTGAGAACGGCAAAACAGGCTTTATCGGAAAGGACGGCAAGGTCGCACTTGAGGCAAAGTACGAATTTGTAAGTGCAGTGTCGCCTGACGGATATTTTGTATCTAAGACATACATAAATAACAAAAACGGCTATGATTATAACGGCTATGCACCCGAGCTTATCGGTGTAACGGTAAATGATCTCAACGGCAAGGCGGAGATGGAAGGAATAAGCGGAATGTGCAATGCCGGCAACAGTGCGGCAAACGGTTATTCGCCGCTTGATTTCTACGCAGGTGCCGCATATTATGAAAGCACGCCCGAAATAACGCAAAATATAGCGAATTATATTTTTGTTGCAGATGACGGCGAAAGGCTTTATTATACAGACAGGTACGGAAACCGTCATTATGAGGAATACTATGTGAGCAACAGCGTAGATCAGAGTTATATGAGTCCTTGCATAACAGAAGGCAAGGCGGTGACGCTCAGCGTGCTTATGTATGACGAAACGGGCAAAAACTCTGCAACAGTGAATTACTATCTGAACCTTGACGGCACTCCGTTTGTGAAAGGCGACAGGACGCTTGACAGATTGCAAAGCTTCGGATATATAATCGGAGATGGCAATGAGGACGGCAGATATAATATATACGGTGCTCACGGAAAAATACTGCTCAGCAATATTGAAACAGAGAAAAGCGCCGACGGCATCGGAATTAACAGAAACGGCGATAAGCTGGCGGTTTTGGATATGAACGGAGTAAGAATATTTGACCTCATAACGCAGGAGCAGGTGTTCGAAAAGGAGGACGACAGATTCAGCTTTATTGCGGAAAATCTTATTTCTTACCCGGACGGCAATGCTGATAAAACTGTCTGCGTGAATCTTGATAACGGCAAGACGTATACCTATGAGGGAAGAGTGAGCTTTATAAATCTCGACTCGTATAGAAACAAGAAGGCCGTGTTCCCTCTGCGGCTTGTGAAGTACGGCAATATAAACAACGGCGGTGCCACCGTCTATGATAACGGCTATGACTGCTTAAGCGTGTACAGCCTTGACGAAGATATGGAGGAGAGCTATGTAAACACTTATACGGCGGGAGAAGGGAAGAGCATCTTTATGCTTGGCTTCGGCGACGGAACGGGAATGTACGGAATCACAGACACATATAATAAGAACAGCAAAAGGGCGTGGACTTTTATCAATGTAATGCTCGACAAGCAGATAACGGTAGACGGTGTAATCAGCGTAAATCAGAACAAGTACCCAGACAAGCCCTGCTTTATTATCGGCACGGAGAATGACGACGGCTCTGTGACAACGTATGAGCTTGACGCAGAAACTATGGAGCTGTCCGTGCAATAATACTGCTGTAAGCTATAATTTCCTTTATTTCTGCGGTTTTGCTTGCATTATTCCTTGCAATATGATATACTTAAATCTATATGGTTAAAACACGAAGTGAGAAACAGAAAAAAGTACGGAAATCATAAGATTTAAAGTGTAAAAGAGAAAGGAAACAAAAATGATTACAGTATCGGACGTTAGTCTTTCATTCGGCGGACAGATGTTGTTCAAGGACGTAAACCTGCTGTTCACAGCCGGTAACTGCTATGGCGTTATCGGTGCAAACGGCGCAGGAAAGTCCACATTCTTAAAGATACTCTGCGGTGCGCTCGAGCCTACAACGGGTACGGTCACGGTTCAGGAGGGTCTGCGTATGTCGGTGCTTAAGCAGGACCACTACGCATATGACGAATACACAGTTCAGGATACCGTTATAATGGGAAATCCCCGTCTTTATGAGGTAATGAAGCAGAAAGACGCTCTTTATGCGAAGGAGGACTTCACAGAGGAGGACGGAAACCTCGCAAGCGAGCTTGAGGGCGAATTTGCCGAGCTTGGCGGCTGGGAGGCTGAAAGTGACGCATCAAAGCTCGTACAGGGTCTTGGTCTTGACGAGAGCATTATGTACGCTCAGATGAGCAGTCTTGCAGGTAATGAAAAGGTCAAGGTACTGCTCGCACAGGCACTTTTCGGAAATCCTGATATAATCCTTATGGACGAGCCTACGAACCACCTTGATATTGACGCTGTGGCTTGGCTTGAGGACTTCCTTGCGGAGTATTTCGGTACGGTTATCGTTGTATCGCACGACCGTCACTTCTTAAACAACGTTTGTACCCACACGGTAGATATAGACTATACAAAGATCAAGATGTATGTCGGTAACTACGAGTTCTGGTATGAATCTTCACAGCTTATACAGAAGATGTTAAAGCAGCAGAACAAGAAGAACGAAGAAAAGATAAAGGAATTACAGAGCTTTATCCAGCGTTTCTCGGCGAATAAGTCCAAGTCGAAGCAGGCTACATCGAGAAAGAAGCTCATTGACAAGCTGACGGTAGAGGAACTGCCTGCGTCAAGCAGACGTTATCCGTTCATCAGCTTTGATATGGAACGTGAGATAGGCAAGGATATTTTACAGGTCGAAGGGCTTACAAAGACGGTTGACGGTGTTAAGGTGCTTGACCACGTCAGCTTTACTGTCGGCAGAAACGACAAGATTGCTTTTGTTGGCGATAACGAGATTGCCGTTACCACACTGTTCAAGATACTGATGGGCGAAGAAGAACCGGACGAGGGCTTCATCAAGTGGGGAAGCACCGCAAGCGTAAGCTACTTCCCTCAGGACAACAGCGCATTCTTCAACGGCTGTAAGCTGTCCATCCTTGACTGGATAAGACAGTATTCAAAGGACGAAACCGAAACATATCTGCGTGGCTTCTTAGGACGAATGCTGTTCTCGGGCGATGATATATTCAAGAATGTTGACGTTTTATCCGGCGGAGAGAAGGTACGTTGTATGTTCTCACGCATGATGCTGTTCCAGTCAAACGTTCTTATCCTCGACAGACCTACCAACCACCTCGACCTTGAAAGCATCACCGCCGTAAACAACGGTCTTTCGGACTTCAAGGGCAACGTGCTGTTCGCTTCTCACGACTATGAGATAGTACAGACGGTCGCAAACCGTATAATAGAAATAGCCGACAAGGGTTGCTACGACAGGCAGGGAACATACGAAGAGTATGTTGACTGGAGAAAGGCAAACCACGGCGGAAGTTTTACGCTCTGATAAAATCTGATAATAGGAATTCGCCCCTGCAAACGCATGGGCGAATTTCATACAGTCTGTCGAAAAACCTCTATCGTTATCCAAAAATGGGGTTTGGGGCGTAGCCCCAAGGCAGGTCGCAGGGACGCCAGTCCCCGTATTCACCCCCTTTCCGGGGGAAAGGGGGCAGGGGGATAGGGATAATAAATCAGAAGTTTATTTCAAAAACAGACTTTTTCTACAACCTGAGAAATTCGCCCCTGCAAAAGCAGGGGCGAAAATCATATTTCCTTGAAATCAAATTTAACATTTACGCTGTCCATCGTCTTACTTCGTCTGAACCTTGTCATAATACGTTCCTCAATGCCGTCAAACGAGCTTTTGTCCGCATCAAGCAACAAAAGCAGATACTGGCTTCTGCTGTAGCGTGTGTATACATCTCTCATTCTCAGTGAATTGCTTATGCTGAACGAAATTTTATTCATTGCCTTTTCAAGCAGTTTTATATCCTTAAGTTCATTTTTACTGCTGTCAACCGCAGAAACAAGGCAGATAGACAGCTTGCTCTCGATTCTTTGACTTTCACGCTTGTACAGGCGGAATATATATTTGAATATTTCGTACTGACAGTAAAAAACGCCTTTTTGCTCCTTGCTGTCATCGCCCGTGAGATCGCCTATAACAGCGTCAAGGTTATTCTGTACATCATTTCTTGGCTTTACCGTAAGCTCGTAAAGCTCGGTGAGGTGAGCGCCCGGTGCGGCACCGTACTGCTCCATAAGATATGCACGGATATAATCATACTGCTTTGCGGCACGTTCGTAATCTCCCATTGCGACAAAGGCACGGATAAGGTTTGCGTGCATTTTTTCATCGGACTGGTCAAGCATTGTGGCACGCTCACAAAGCGTTATTATTTCGGAAAATTTGCCCATAGGGTAAAGTAGCTGAGCGCATTTGTCCACAGCGGAATTATAAAGTGCATGGAAATATACGTTTATCGGCTGTACCCACGTTTCTCCGACAGCTCCCGCAAGATATCCGCTGTTGTAAAGGGCGATAGCCTTTTTATACATACTTATGCGTCTTGTTCTGGAAAGCGACTCGTCCTCGGTTTTATCTATATATTCCTTGAATTTTGTCGAATCAATAACGCATTCATCGCTTTCAATAAATGCGTATGAACTGTGACTGCCTGCTATGAGTTTACCACCGCCGGGTATCATTTCATCAAGCACCGCTCTTGTTCTGTGTACAAGCGTCTTAAGCGCATTGGCAGGATTTTTGCTGTCCGACCACAACAGGTCGATTAGCTCGTTCTGGGTTATTTCTCTGCCTCGCTGTGCAATAAGATATTCAAGAAGTAATATCATCTTTGAGCCTCTGTACTCGTTTTCGCACAGACGCTTGTCACGGTATGATATTGAAAACTGACCGAACATAGTAATATGTATCTTATTCGGCATATTTTCACCTCCCTGTTTTTTCTTTCGTCTTAACGTGTGCTTTAATGAAATTTTACGCTAAAGTGTGAAAATAATTTAAGCAAAATTCAAATTTTCTGACGGATGTTATGCAACAAGCGTTGCATTGTTGGCGATTTGTGTAAATACGATGCTATATTCTGTAAATAGCATTTACAGAAATAACTAATATCGTGTAAAAATGCACAATTCACTTGGCAAAATGTTGAATCAACTATCGTATAAGTAGAAATGCGATGGTGATTCAGGTCGCTGTTTGTAATGTAACCGAAATGTAACCACGATGTGGCATAATATGCTCGTAAGGTTGAGATGTAGATTTGAGATGATGTCTACCTCACGTTTTTACTTTTCTTTCCGTCATGAGAAACAGCATACCGCAGCAGAGGTTGTAGTGATGCTGTTTTTCTTTTTTGCGTGGAATGCGGTTTACAGGCAGGCACTTTTGAGCCTGCCTTTTTATTTTTATGAAATTCTGAACTAAACTTTATATTTTCGTAAATTTTACTTATCTTCTCCGATTTTTCTGAGCATTATATCGGGGTGAGATGCGTGCTTGATAAGCTCGCTCTTGCTAATCTGACCGTTTCTGTACATATGCATAAGGTAGGAGTCCATAGTAAACATACCCGATTCACCCGATGCTGTGATAACGGTGTCTATCTGGTGGGTCTTTGACTCTCTTATCATATTTCTTATAGCGTTGTTGCACTTCATAATTTCAAACGCAGGACGCAGTATTCCGTCTTCGCAGGGGATAAGCTGTTGAGATATTACCGAGCATAAAAGCTGAGAGAGCTGGATACGAACCTGCTGCTGCTGGCTCGGCGGGAAAATATCAATAATTCTGTCTATCGTATTCTGCGCTCCGACCGAGTGCAGAGTGGAGATAACAAGGTGACCTGTTTCAGCGGCTGTAAGCGCTGTGCTTATCGTTTCATAGTCACGCATTTCACCGAGCAGTATAACATCGGGGGATTGACGCAGGCAGGCTCTTAACGCTACGATATAGCTCTTGCTGTCGCTGTTTATTTCACGCTGGCTTATTATGCTCTTTTTGTTCTTGTGAAGATACTCTATAGGGTCTTCCAGTGTGATTATATGGCTGTTTCTCTGCTTGTTGATTTCGTCAATAATGCAGGCAAGCGTTGTGGATTTACCGCCGCCTGCGGGACCTGTGACAAGCACAAGACCTTTTGTTCTTGCTACTGTATCGGTTATGACCTCCTGCGGAATGTTAAGCTCCTTGTAATCGGGTATATCAAATTCAACTACACGGATGACCGCCGCCATACTTCCTCTTTGCTTGTACGCACTTATACGAAAACGGCTGAGTCCCTTTACGGATACCGAGAAGTCATCGTCGCCCGTTTCCTCGTATCTTGATATATCCCTTCCTGCAAGACGGTATATTTCTTTTATCAGCCTTTCCGCCTCGGCAGGCAGTATCATATTATCGTTTTGCTTGGTGATAATGCCGTTTTCCTTATATGTCACGGCAAGACCCGATATAATAAAAATATCCGAGGCTTTCTTTTCAACTGCACTCTTAAGTATTTCCATCAGTTCCATAATGTTATCCTTTCACTGTCGGCTGTATTTATACCGGTAAACTCTCGCCGTTCCATACAGGAAGCGAGTTTTCTTCTTCGTAATAGTTATTGCTTATAATTTTCCAGCTTGTTATAACGAGATTTTCGTTTTCGTATTCCGCCTTGCAGACAAGCCTGCTACCGCTGTTTACGGTTTCGCTCCACGAGAATGTCAGAACACGGTTTTCACGGGTCCCGCCTGTCACTTCAATGCCAAGCTCCCTTGCCGCCGCAGAAATATCCGTTACACTGTCGTTAGCAAGAAGGAGATAAAGGCTGTCGAGCTTTTCGGTCGCCTTAGTGTCGGCAGAGTAATATTCCTCGTGCGTTACGGCGAGTTTTTTTGCTCTGTCAAGGTCCTGCCTTACCGTAATAAGACACATAACCGACAGTGTGACCGACGCCAGCACCACGAATATGACAAGAAGCGAGGACAATCCGATGCTGTTCAGGCTTTTTCTGCTGTTCTCACTGCGTGCGCTGTTTTTCAAGAGGCAACCCTCCTTGCACTTGTTATGGTGATATATGTGTTTTCATCGTCCGAGGCGGTGATGTCAAGGTACTGGATGTTTCCTGTCGTCCTTTCGGAAAGCTGTATCCTGATGTCGCTGTCGGCATATCGCTGTGACAGCTCGGATATGCTTTCACCGCTTTTATAGCACTCGGCAATGTCGGCTGTTTTTATCTGTGCGTCCGACAGACGCTCGGCATATTTCATTTCGCTTGCCGCAATTCCGATAACTCTCACGCAAGCCGCCGCACATACGGCGAATATTGCAATCACCGTCAGCAGTTCGATAAGGAATGCTCCGTTTCTTGAACGTCTTTTTATGCTCATCCGGCACCTTCCTTTCCGCTTCTCAGACAGTAGTGCGACGAGGTCTGCACACCGTTACAGGTTATCGTGAAGTCTATCGTATTTTTGTCGGCGGTCGCTGTGAACTTATCCGCCGGGAACAACGTGTTTCCGTTTTCGGCAACAAAAGGAGCGGAGCTTTCGACAAACAGCTCCCTCAGCTCCCCGTCATAACAGTAAATATACGTCATGTAGCTTTCGCCGTCTATCGTATCCGAAAAGCCGAGATAATCCGTATCTCCCTGCTTTCCGACGGATACTGCGCCGCTGTCATAGCTGCGGAGCTTCTGAAGCACAAGAGTCTGTGCGGTAGCGGTATCAAAGCGCTTTTCAATTTCGCTTCCGAAATGCTTATATGCTTTGGCAAAAGCAAGCACCGCCGCCAGCAGACAGCACACGAACAGTACAAATACCGTCAGCACAAAAATCATATCTACGCCGCTTTTATTCGTTTTTAACGTATTTGAACGACTTCGGAGCATCTTTTCCTCCTGACTTGAATGTTGGGTTTCATTTAGCAATTACTTTTATATCCGGCATTATATTTGATGAAACCGGGCTGTAATGCACTATACAGCTGTTTTTATCTATATGCAGGTCGTAATTTTCAATAAGGTATCCGATGTTATCGGGGTAAAATCCTTCAACGGCATAGCACTCCGCCGCCGCCTTGCGTACACCGTTTTCGATTATTCTGAGATTTTCGCTCCTGCGGTTTTCCTCGCTGCCGGCTATCGACAGTGTGACAATCGCAACAGCCGCCGCAGAAAGAGCGACCGCAATGACCGCATCTCTTATTATGTAAAATGCACTTGAATGATTTCTTGTTTTCATATTATCACCGATGTTATCCTATGACCGTCATTACGCTCATCAGCGGTATCATTACGGACAGAAGTATGAAGCCTACGGCTACAGCCATGATTATTACCATAGTAGGCTCAAAGCGGGCAACCGAGGTCTGTATAACAGCCGAAACCTTCTTTTCCGCATTTTCCGCTATCGTTGCCATAGTCTTGTCGAGCGTGCCTGTGCTGAATGCGATGTTTATCATTCTCATATTGACCGCAGAGAACATACCCGTGTTGTCGAGTGCGTCAACGAAAGGCTTTCCGTCTGCCATTTCCTTACGGCAGAGGCTCAGCTTTTCACGCATATATTCGTTTTCAAGCAGATTTTCGCACATATCGAGCGATTCGTCTATATCCATTCCGCTGGAAAGCGTCATTGAAAGAGCGGCTGAAAATCTTGCGGCATACAGAGTTTTTGCCGTTTTCGTGTGAGAAACCGCACGAAGAACCGCTTTTCTGAAAGGCCTTACAAAGTTGTAAAGCACAACGCCGAGTATTATCACAAAAGCGAGTATTCCGATTATCAATATAGCAACATCGCTTATTACGCCTCCGACGCTCATAATCCACTGTGCGCTGTCGGGCAAGGTAAGTCCGAGCTGTGCGAATACATCCGAGAATATCGGAAGCACATAAACCGACAACAGAATAATCACCGCAAAAACAATGATAAGCAGTACCGAAGGGTATGCAATCGCACTTTTGATCGAGGTGCTTATTTCGTCTATGCCTGCGTAATATTCGGCAAGAGAAGCCAGCACGGTATCAAGCCTGCCGGTGCTTTCTCCGACCTCAAGCATCTTTATAAAATAGTTAGGAAACACTTCGGTTTTGTCGAATGCTCTTGTTATACTGCTGCCGTTTTCTATAGAGCGGAGTATCTTTTCAAGAAGTGCCGCCTTGTTCTTATCCTCGCCGTCCTGCAATATGACGAGTATCCCGTCTGTTATTGTAAGGCCTGAGCTTACGACCGATGCAAGCTCGGAGCAGAGTATTGAAATATCCTCGTTTGAAAGGTAGTGCTTTTTGCTCATTTTATCCCTCCGTATCATTTTTCGCTTATCAATAATAATATATCACGGAATAGTTGCTTCCGTCCGATATGAAATCAACTATGCTTTTATAATCGTTTTCGTCCTTTGCGCTTGCCGCAAAGGTGGGGTCCATCCTGTTCCATTTGTTGCCGTCAAAATAGATATATCCGTCTATCCAACCGCTTCCGTCTACATACACGCTTATCCATGCGTGATAGATGTCGCCTGCGTAGCCGACAACAACCTTTGTCGGAATTTTCTGTGAGCGGAGCATTGCCGCCATAAGAGAGGCATAGTCAAAGCAGATTCCGCTCTTGTTTGCAAGCACCGTGTCGGGTACGGGAATATAGCCGTTTGCGCCGTTTTCAGCAGTGGAAACATAGCTGATGTTGTTTATTACATAATCGTAAATCGCCGCTGTTTTTGCTATAGTATCCTTGTTTCCTCCACACAGCGTTGATGAAAGCGCAACGCACGATGAACCGGAGTTATACATACAGAACTGGTTCGGAGTGAGGAACGGCAGGAAGCTGTCGGAAACCGAAACGTTCAGCGCCTGCTTGAACATTACCGTTCCTTTTCCTGCGCTTGTTACTTTAAGAACGCTCACGGTATAGCTTCCGCTTCCCTCCGTTATCGGTATGACCTCATAGCTTCCCGAATTGTTAAGCTGGAACGTGTAGCGGACGTTTATATCATCGGCGTTTACCAGTATCCTGTAACTGCCGCTCATCGCCTTTTTCAGCTTTATCATCAGATAGCCCTGCGATGAATTTGATGCGTCTATAAGTGCGTCATCGTTGCTGTAAACCTTGACCCCGTCTGCTGTCGGAGTGATTATATACGACGGTGACGGCTCTGTCTGAGGTGGGTCGGTCTGAGGAGGCTTGGTCTGTGGTGGGTCGGTCCGGGGCGGATCTGTTACCGGAGCGACCGTCGCTGGCGGCTCGGTTTTCGGCGGCTCGGTTTGTTTTGTTGTGGTGACAGCCGAAGTAGTGGTTGTTTCTTTTGTTGTTACGGTAGTTATTGACGATGTCAAAGATGTGGTCTGCGGTGAAGTCTGTGATGTTGTGGTGCTTTTTACCGCTATCGATGTTGTGACGGAGGTTGTGGTCGTCTGAGCAGAAGATGTCTGCCCTTCTCCGTTACAGCCGCCGAGAACGGCACACAGTGCGATTATACCCACTGCAAGCGTTGCCGCCGGTATATGCTTTTTCATGTGCCGCCCCCTTTGCGAATGTTGTAGATTACATTTATTTAAAGTATAGCACAAATGAGAGAAAATGTCTATTAAATATAAAAAGAAAAGCCACGATTTTTACATCGTGGCACAGTCTGTCGAAAAAGTCTTTCATTGTGATATACTTCTGTTATATCATTCAGCCCTGACTATGATAATAGGCTACCGATAGTGCTTTTTGTCGGATAGCACTTCTCGGGTTCGCTATTCCATTTAAAACGTTGCTGCTATTCACGCGGGAGACAACCAAAGGGATCAGGGAGAGGGACTGCTGCCCCTATCCCTGTCCCTT
>ERZ857982.330-NODE-330-length-73682-cov-15.782050_pt1 | contig 73682 bp, 55 predicted proteins | sample MGYA00519955_ERZ857982 | MGnify/ENA primary metagenome ERZ857982 (study PRJEB31778, sample SAMEA3449416) | human gut metagenome | biome: human gut; feature: human-associated habitat; material: faeces | place: United Kingdom | collected 2010/2012 ... | reverse complement strand
CAGTTTACAACTCATAGAGCCGTCTTCCTGCACGCGGCATGGCTGGTTCAGACTTCCGTCCATTGACCAATATTCCTCACTGCTGCCTCCCGTAGGAGTTTGGTCCGTGTCTCAGTACCAATGTGGGGGGTTAACCTCTCAGTCCCCCTATGTATCGTCGCCTTGGTAAGCCGTTACCTTACCAACTAGCTAATACAACGCATGCCCATCCTTTACCACCAAAGCTTTCAACTCCGAAAGATGCCTCCCAGAATATTATGGGGTATTAGTACCGATTTCTCAGTGTTATCCCCCTGTAAAGGGTAGGTTGCATACGCGTTACGCACCCGTCCGCCGGTCGCCATCAATAGTATTACTACCATTATGCTGCCCCTCGACTTGCATGTGTTAAGCCTGCCGCTAGCGTTCATCCTGAGCCAGGATCAAACTCTCCATTGTATAATTTAATGTATTGTTAGAGTCCTGACTGTTTCTTATTTCCTAAAAGGAAATTGACAGATAAATACTACACTTTTTCTCAAGTTTACCAGTAATTCAAAGAACCATTTTTCGGAAACCTCTCCGCTTATTTTCGGAGCGGAAAGTGGTGCAAAGGTAAAACCTTTTTTCGAATCCACCAAATTTTGAAGAACTTTTTTCAAAGCTTTTTTCAAAACCTCTCCGCCTGTTTTCGGAGCGGAAAGTGGCGCAAAGGTAAAACCTTTTTTCGAATCCACCAAATAATTTTCCAAGAACTTTTGCAACTTCGAACCTCCGTTTCCGCCTGCCGCGGGTTTACGGCTGTAAACCTGAGACTTCGATAAGAACGTCGATTTTCTGATTGCGGGTGCAAAGGTAGCGACAATTTCGGAATCTGCAAATATTTCGCGGTTTTTTTCTCGAAATCGGCTTATTTTTCTCCGACAGGGGAATCATACCCTTTATATATATAAGCGACGGGCCTCCCTCCGCGGAAGACCCGTCGCACGGAACCTGGAAACGGCTACAACCAGCCGTCGGCGGAATTGCTTTGCGAGCGGACGGTCACATAGAAACTCTGCGACACGACCGTGCCCTCGAATCCCCTGGCCGAAACGGTTACCCTGGCCTGCCCTACCTTCTTGGGCAGCATCCGCAGAACGCCGTCGCTGACATTCACCCGCACGACCGACTCGTCGTTGGCCACGGCATCGTATTGCGAAACCGCATCGTCGGTAAAGTAATCGGCCAGCGCGACGCTGCTCGTCGGCGTATCAGTCTTCAACAACCGGTTGGCGATCCGCGCCGTGACCCGAGGCGGCGTCTTTTCGCCGAACGCGACCTTGATATTCTCCAACAGCAGGTTGGCGTCGAGGTAACCCGCCCCCATTTTCCCCTTGTAACTGTCGAGATCGAGCGTAGGACCGTCGTAACGCTTGGTCCCCGTCAAGTAAGAATCGATCGGATGGACGCTTTCGAGCAACAGCTTCTTGTATGCGTCGGCCGTCATGCGGTAGCCCAGCTGCGAAAGATAGGAGAGTCCCAGCGCCGCAACGCCCGACACATGGGGACAAGCCATCGACGTACCCTGCATATAGCCGTAGACATTGCTATCGGTCAACCCCTGCCGGCGCTCGTCGTCGTAATAGGTCACCGACGGATCACTCAGGATAGTGCTGAGCACGCCGCCGTTATCCGTTCCCAAACTCGAATTGTAGAGATCGCCGCCCGGCGCCGTAATGTCGACCTCGTCGTTATAACAGGTATAATAGGCCGGCAGAAAATCCGATCCCATGGCCGCCACCGAGACGACGGCCTCGTAACTGGCCGGATATTCGGAGACGCCCCCGAACAGATCGCCGTCGTTACCGGCAGCAAAAATCACTACTCCTCCTTCGATCGGCGAATCGGGATCGTTCTTGCCGGCGTTGGCGATAAAGTAGTCGATCGCCGCCTTCTCGGAAGAATTCATGAACCACTGCCGCATGGCCTCCATCTCATCCTTGCTGCCCGTCGAATAAGAATATCCATAGCTGCACTGACAGATCAGCGCACCGTTGTCGGCCGCATAGCGGAACGCGTCCTCCGTGGGATAGCTTCTCTTGTCGGGATCGCCAAAGATCTGGCACGACATGATCTTCACGCCGCCTGCGCCGTTACGGCCCCCGGCGATGCCGCAAACGCCCCGATCGTTGTCGTTGACCGCCGCGATCGTACCGGCCACATGCGTTCCGTGGTCGGCGTTGGAGTAGTAGATCTGCCCCTGATACTCCTCCCTGTCCGCATACGACCAGTCAAGCTCCGCCGTGTTGTTGACGAAGTTGTATCCGTGCTGGTCGCCTTTCGTCGGGTTGGGATTGACCCAGATATTGGCTTGCAGATCGGGGTGCGTATACTGGACGGCCTGATCGATCACCGCCACGACGATGTCGCTGCTGCCCTGATTTTTCTTCCACGCGTCGAACAGGTTGACGTCGGCGCCCGCCTGAGTGACAAGCACCTGATAACCCGTATTGTCGTAATGCCACTGCGCCGGCAGGAGCGGATCGTTCATCGGCATCGACGCACGGGTCGCAGCCGCCGCGGCGCTCCGCAGCGGCCGGGCCGGAAACCGGTTTTTCAACCGCGGGCAACGCGCATATTCGAGCACCTCGATCCGGCCGTCGTGGCTCAATTCGCCGACCATTTCACGCAGGGGAAGCGACTCGTCGAAGGTAACCACGTACCATTGGTGCAGACCGAAAGCGCGGTGGCGCTCCTCGAAGCGGGGATCGGAGCCGAACAGCGGCCGGATGCCGTCGACCCCCACGGCCGCGAGCAGCTCGTCGGCCGTGGCGAATCCCGCACGGGTCGCCGAAGCCGAAGCCAGCGCGGCGGCCAGCGAATCGGCGGCCGACGGACGGAACTTGACGATCAACTGTCCCTCGACGGCGCCTTCGGCGTCGTAGATGACCTTCACGCCCGCGGACGAGCCGCCGCCCTGCGAAAAAGTCTCCTCCGGATCGTTCGTACATGCCGCCAGCGACACGATACCTGCCAGCAACAGAATCTTTTTCATCATATACATTCTCAATTATAGCTTTCAAAGATACGAATAAGCGAGGGTAATGTCAAATTTATTTGAACATTGCCGAGGCGAAGTATCTAAGACGAAGTCAAAGATACGAAAAGTCGAGACAAGTTTTGCAATTGAAGATAAAAAACAAATCCGGATTCGACTTACCCGACGACGGGCAGGCATCTCCCCCGACGCAGACGCGAAGAACGGCGACGCCGCACGCCGGTCGCGCGATTCTCAGGAATCGACCGGAGGGGCAGCTCGCGAACAGACCGGACGAAAATCCGGGGAATACGATCCGCAGCACGGGAAAATTCGGATTTTTTGCTACTTTTGTCGAAAATTGTACGAACGATGAATTTCAAGAAAATCACGATACTGCTCCTCGTGCTCCTCGTGGCGGATCAGGCGCTCAAAATCTGGATCAAGACCCACATGACGCTCGACGAGGCGATTATGGTCGTCCCCACGTGGTTCCAGTTGCGTTTCATCGAGAACAACGGCGCGGCGTTCGGCATGCGGCTCGCGACGGGCGGAGCCTTCGACTGGGGGAAACTGGCGCTGAGCCTCTTCCGGCTGGCGATGATCGGTCTGCTGGGATACTATCTCCGTTATCTGGGCAAACGGAAAACACCCGCCGGCGTACTGGTGGGGCTCACGCTGATTCTGGCCGGAGCGATCGGCAATATGATCGACAGCGCATTCTACGGTCTGATCTTCTCCGCCTCGACTCCGACCGAAGTGGCGCACTTCGGCGGCAGCTATGCACCGCTGATGATGGGGCGCGTGGTGGACATGTTCTATTTCCCGCTCTTCCAGTGGAACGGCGTGCCGGGCTGGCTGTCGTTTCTGGTCGACAGCCGCAACTACTTTTTCGGCGCCATCTTCAACCTGGCCGACGCCTACATCTCGGTGGCAGTGGTCTATCTGCTGATTTTCCAGTACAAATTCTTCAAATAGGGTCGTCCCTGCAAAAAAATCCCGCCAAAATTTGCGGGGGGGGGGGATTTTGCGTATCTTTGTGCGCACAAACAATTTAGTTAACGCATAAACACACGTAGACCATGAAAAAGATCTTACTTTGTCTGGCGCTTTTCTGTCTCGCAACGGGTCCCATCTCGTGCGGCGACAGCAATACCGACGACGGCACGGAACAGGGCGGCGGCGGCAACGGCGGTGACGGAGGAGGAACCGGACCTGAACCCGAGCCCGGAAATCCCGAAATCACACCCGAGCAGCACAAGGCCAAACTCGAAACGATCGGCAAGGAGGTAGCCGCCCAGTTCAACCCCGAAGACAGCAAAGCGGCCATCGAATCGCTCACGGCTCTCGAAGAGCTGCTCGCATTCGATGACGAGGACGTAGCCCCCTCACCCGCTCCGAAGACGTATGCGGTCGCAACGGCCAAGTCGCTGGCAGCGGTCGCCGCAGGGCCCGACGTCCATGCGCTCACCTCGCTGATCGTCCGCGCGACGACCACCGAAAAGTACACGCTCGACGAATGGGCGGGCGACTACGTGATCGAAGACGGCGAACCCGTCAAGAAGGGCGAATTGGCGAACCAATACCGCCTGACATGGGCCGACGCGGCCGGCACGCAGTCGGAGGCGCTCTTCACCTATTCGGCAGGCGGTGTGGAATACACCCGCGTGGACGGCTATGCGATCGTCATTCCGCAGGATTGGAACCTGTCGCTCAAAGTCGCCGGCCACGAAGAGCTGAGCGTCGTGGGCAAGAGCAACGTTTCGGCCGACGGCCTGACGCTCGCCCCCGAAGTGACGGTGACGCTCAACGGCGGCTATGTGGCTGCGGCCAAGGTGAACGCCGACCCGAAGCAGGTGACGGCCAACGCCTCGTTCACGAAGAACGGCACGCAGATCGTCGACGCCTATGCTAAAATGGTATGCGACGGCCTGACCGACCCCGACAACTGGATCGTCGAGGAGGAGTACGACTGGAACGGCGACGGCGTCATCGACGACACCGACACCTACATCGATCCCGAAGATCACATCGTCGATCATGTCAAGACGGGCGAAGGCTACGTGACGGTGATGGGACTCAAACTCACCCTTTCGGGCGACATCGCCAAGATCATTCAGCAGGTGAACGCGATCGCCGACACCAGTACGGCGACAGGTTCGCAGCAGGAGGCCGACGCCTACAACACCAATGCCAAGGCGAAACTCGCCTACACGGCCGACAACTCGACGATGGCCGACGTCAAGATGCAGAGCTACTCCTACAAGGATTACATCTACGTCTGGAATCCCGACACGCAGACCGGCGACAACCAAGTCGTCACCCGTTACGACATCGAACCGGTGCTGGAATTCGCCGACGGCTCGAAGATCGCTATCGAGGAGTATGTGGAAACCGGATTCGACTCGCTCACCAAAACGTTCGAAGATCTGGCCGACGCCTACATGGACCTCATCGACGGGAAATAAACCCTGAACCCCGCCAACAAAGAAGAGGGAACGGCTCGTGCCGCGTCCCTCTTCTTTTGCCCGTTATGACGAATACGCTGACCCGACTGCTGCTCACCGCCGCGCTCTGCGGGCTGTTCCTGCTTTCCGAAGCACAGGAACGGAACGCCGTGTCCGCGCCCGATCCGGCTGCACCCCGAATGCCGGCCGACAGCATCTCGCGCGACTACCGGCTCGACGGCGTTGTGATCGGGACGCAGCGTCCTCCCTCGCCGCTGGGAAGCATCGCCGAAGGACGGTTCCGGCTGCTGATGCGCAACAGCAGCGCACTGCCGCGCTTCGCGGGAAGCATCGACCCGATGCGCATTCTGCAACTCATGCCGGGCGTGCAGACCGCCGCCGAGGGAAACAGCGGACTCTACGTGCGCGGCAACGACGCCGGTCAGAACCTCATCCTGCTGAATCAGGCACCGCTCTACGCCCATGCGCATCTGCTGGGATTCTTTTCGGTCTTCAATCCCGGACAGGTGGCTTCGTTCGAGCTCTCCAAGACGGGCGGCGGACGCATCGAAACGGCCATGCAGCCCGCGACGGTCGTCGTGCAGAGCCGCGAAGAGACCGGCGTCCGATGGGGCGTCGAAGGCGACCTGGGAATCATCGCCTCGCAGGCGACCGTCACGGCTCCGCTCACAGACCGCGCGGCGCTGTTTCTCTCGGGACGCCGCTCTTACACGGGATGGCTCATCGGCGCCCTTTCGCCGAAAGGCGAAGACGACCTGAATTACCGGCTCCAAGATTACGACGCCACGCTCGCATGGCAGATCGATGACCATAACAAACTGATCGTCAACAGCCACTACGGCGACGACCGCACGCATATCACCTACAACGAAGGGTTGCTCGGCGGGCGGCTGCAATGGTATGCCTCCGTCTCGTCGGCCACGCTGCGCAGCGAACTTTCGCCCACGACGCACATGGAGAACGCACTCTACTATTCGCGTCTCGACACCCGTCTGACCGCCTCCACGACGGGTATTTCGGCCCAAGCGCCCTCGTCGATCGGCGACCTGGGATACAAACACAGCACCCGTTGGCACATCGGCCGCCTGCAACTGGCCGCAGGTCTGCAATATGCCTACCGCCGCATCCGCCCGCAGCACATCGCCTCCGACTACGGAGGGATCGCCGACGCCGGACGGGGGCCTCGCTACGACACGCACGAATTGGCGCCCTTCCTGGCCGCGACGATTCCGCTGACGCACAGCCTCACGTGCGACGCCGCACTGCGCTACGGGTTCTATCTCCTGCAAGGAGACGGGCGAATCGCCTCCTACCGCCACGCCTCGCCCCAGCCGAGCCTCTCGCTCGACTGGCAGGTCGCACGCGGCAGCCGGCTGCGGGCCTCCTACAACTACATCACGCAGTACATCCACAAAGTCCCCTCGTCGAACATCAGCTTCTCCACCGACTTCTGGATGGCGCCGACCCGACGCACGCCGCCGCAGCATACCCATCATGCGGCGCTCGGCTACTTCGCCGAAGCGGCCGGCGGGCGGCTCAACTTCTCGGCCGAGGCCTATTACCAGCGCATGTACCGCGTATTGGAGTACAACGCGCCGCTCACGGGTATGGTCAACAACCGTTACGAACTGGAACAGTACCTCCATTCGGGCGACGGCGAAGCCTACGGCATGGAGTTCATGGTCTCTTACGCCGGTCGGAAATTCAACGGATGGATCAGCTACACGCTGGGGAAATCGGTGCGTCAATTCGCCGCCCTCAACGACGGACTGCCCTTCCCCGCTTCGCTCGACCGGCGGCACGACCTCTCGCTTGCGGCGAGTTACATGCCGGGCGAACGCTGGGAGTTGTCGACGGTCTTCGTCTACGCTTCGGGCGGCGCCTATACCCCGACGCGCGACCTCTACATCGCCGGCGGTTCGTTCGTCCGCGGACACGGCTCCTACAACGGCGCCCGCCTGCCGGATTACCACCGGCTCGACCTGTCGGTCACCTACTGGCTGCGGCGGAAACCGTGGCGCAGCGGCATCAATCTCTCCCTCTTCAACCTCTACGCCCACCGCAACCCGCTCTACATCTCGTGGCCGGTGCTCGTCGACGAAGAGAAGCACGAATACCAGATCCATCCGCGCCGGCATTACCTCTACACCGTCATCCCCTCCGTAAGTTGGATTTTCAAATTCTGAATGCACCGTGAAACGATCCGTCATCCTGCTGTTTACGCTGCTGGGCAGCTGCCTGGGCAAGGTCTCGACCGATACGGAATACCATCGTCAGCTGGTAGTCGAAGGGAGAATCGAAGCCGGCGGGCCGGCCGAGGTGATGCTCTCCGAGAACCTTCCTTTTCTGGATGTCATTACCGAACAGACGCTCGAAGCGGCCGTCGTCCGCTATGCGAAGGTGACCGTCACCTCCGACGACGGGCAAAGCGAAATCCTTACGGGCTACTACGACCGCAACTATCCGACCCGCTTCGTCTACCGATCGGCACGCCTGCACGGCCGCACAGGCGGCACCTATACGCTCACGGTCGACTATCGGGGACGAACCTGCACGGCCGTCACGACCGTCCCCGAACCGATCCCCCTGCGGGAACTGCGCGCCGAACCGGTCTGCGACTCGCTCTTCACGCTGCAAGCCCTCTTCGACGATCCTCCGGCCAAGAACGCCTACTTCGCCGAGTGCCGCACGACGGATCCCGGCGCCTACTCCCCTGCACTGATGGGCGTGGTCGACGACTCGGTGCTCGACAACGGCGGTTCGGTGACGCTGACCGTCAACCGGCCGCTCCAATACCTCAAAATCAAGGACTACAAACAGTATTTCCGGCCCGGCGAGACGGTCGACGTCCGTTTCAGCCATATCTCCTCCCCGACATTCGATTTCTGGAGCCGGCTCGAAAACGAGATGCTCAACGCCATGAACCCCGTCTTTCCGGCCTACGAAAACCTCCCGTCGAACATCGAGGGCGACGCCCGCGGCATTTGGAGCGGATACGGCAGCTCCTACTACCGCATTACGATGCCACAGGAAAACGATAGCAAAGAAACGACCGTTTTTCCGCCGGCATAGCTCGAACGAGTCGTCCCTGCACGCGGTTTGGAGCAAACGATCCGAGAAATCCGCCGCTCTCTCCGCGGAAGCCCCCCGCCGGCCCTCCGCACCGGCGGACGGCAGCGACCGATCGCCGTTCGCCGATGCCCGCTGACGAGCGCAGACACGCCCTACCGCAGCCATGAACCGGCAAACGGCAGGAGATTATCGCAGACCGTCAATTTTTTTCGCGGAAAATAGCGGAAGTTTCCAAAAAAGTATTACCTTTGCACCACGCAAACCAACAAGGTGCGTACCCATGCCCAGGTGGCGGAATAGGTAGACGCGCACGTTTCAGGTGCGTGTGCCGCAAGGCGTGCAGGTTCGATTCCTGTCCTGGGCACCAGAAACCCCGTCAGAGGGAACTCTGACGGGGTTTTGTTTTTTTCATGTCCGCACCGTGTCCGCATTTCTTAACAGCATCCGGCTCACACATAAAATTTATGAAAAAATAGACGAGTTCCTTTCAAGCGGAAACTCGTCTAATATTTATTTTTTTATTGTCGGCATATTCTGAATAACGGCTCCTTGCAATAATTTTCCATTAACCTTTTTATTGCTTTTAACCCCATCTGCACTCCATGTTCCCCATTGTTTAAAGAAAAATGGAATATGATTAGTTTCGGTCTGTCGCTTAATATTTAAGACCCATTCTTCTTTCATAGGACGTGCCTGTACTCCACTTTCACCTCCAGCAATAACCCAATTTATTCCCTTAAGATCCAATTCACCCAAATCTTCGAGAAGCGGCTCACATGAAATGAATCGAATTGGGGCTTTCAAATGTCGTATATAATCTATGCGATTCTTTGTTTTCGCAACCTCTACAGTTACTCCAATCCAAGCATTATGCGGAATAATACGGGTTGCAAAGTAATCGGACATTCGCTCTGCACGCTTCGTCAGAATTTGATAAACATGCTGCGGCGTATTCCGAATCACTGCAAAAACCCTATCAATAAATTCAAATGGAACATCCTGATGAAATAAATCGCTCATTGAGCATACGAAAATTGTCGATGGTTTTTTCCACCGCATAGGCTCTATCAAATCTTCAGGGTGCAATGTCGATTGAAACCCATTTTTATATTTAGGATTTCCCATAGCACATAACCTACGTGACATTGTTTCTGCATAACAATGCTCACATCCTACCGATATTTTCGTACAACCAGTTACGGGATTCCAAGTTCTTTCTGTCCATTCTATTTTAGTTGTTCTCATTATTTTACTAATTTATATGCGATAATCCGCTTATTTTTTCCGTAAGTATTCTCATACGAAATCAAAGGTTGTTTCGCATCATATGTTATCATTTTCCTTTGCTTAAGCTCCCGTACAATTTTTGTAGCATGAGGAGTTATATGTCCTTGTTGCAAGGTAAAATCAAAGGCTCGCTTATTATCCGTTATTCGCCCACTTAGTATCTCATCGCGTAATATTTGTTGGAATTTCTCTATTTTATTAAGTTGTTTTCCTTCAAATATATCTAATTGTATTTTTTGAATATCATCGTCAATATCAAAATTAGCAGCACCATTTTGTGTATTTTTACTCCATGCAGTCCGTAAAAATTTTTCGACTCCTCGCGGATGAGACGCCCCAAAAATTACTCCATATACATTAGTTCGTTTCTTTATGGTAAACGGATATAACGACAATTTTGTTTCAATCGGCAATTTTGCTCTTAATTGATTTAACAACTCCTGATGAATATATTTATACGGCTGTAATCTTGCTTTAGCAACATCAATGGGTAAACTATTCTGAAATTCTGGGGTATTACCAAATCTTAAAATATATGAAGATGAAACATAATATAAAAAATCTGTCGTTTCTGATTTTTCTAATTCTAATAAATAGGAATCAGCTAAAAATTTTATCCCATTTTGATCCAGATACACTAATGATGGATATTTGGCTATTGTTGAAATCGTTTTAGGAAATAATTCAGCTAAATCAAAATTGCGATATTCAACTCGTAACAGATTACAGCCTTTAGCTCGCTGCAAATCCGGATGAGTAGCAATATAATCATTACAAGCATTACACAACAAAGCATGTTTATGCTTATCATATTCGTTAAAACAAACATTGACTTTAACACCCATTCGAAAGACATTTCCAATCTGGCTATCAATTTGAGTTAGCAATCGAATAGGGCTGCCAGGAATACCATTGAGATCATAACCTGGACCGGCAAAGAAATCAAAAATCCAAATATTTTTATGCCCACTCATAACAAACGTAGGAATCCATTCTTGAGCGTAATCCTCAAATAGTTCCAACTTTGTTAATGTCCCTTCATCAAAAGGTTTGCTATGATGATTTATAATTGCCATAAAGGATATTTGTTTGTTGGTCAACAAAGATACGAAGAAACACTGAGCATCATAAAAAAGAGAAAAATTTATTTTACGATTAATCAAATAACAGAGAATACTTCAAATGCTAAAAAATACGGATTAATTAAGTTGTTCAACATAATTTCGTCCTATTCGGCTCACCTCGCCCGACGGCCTCACCAAAATCGGTCACGTTTTCAACGACACAAGACAAAACTATAAAGAAACTCCAGCAAGAGAAGATTTTGACAAGATTCTCCTATGAGATTTCCTTTGAAAGATTGTAACAGTCTAATAAATTAGGCTGTTACATTTTTTTAGATAGGATAAGGTAACGAAAAAGCAACGATTCTGTTTTCAGTCTGTTGCAATGACTTTCCAACCTTAAACAACCGATACAAAGATACTAAAAATAGTTTAACATTCAAAAAAATACCGCCCATATCTCCCGACATTGAGCGGCATTCCTTAAATTTACCTTTTAAGTGGAACAAACATTCATCGTGCAAATTTACAGCCTTACGGTTTCTTCGTAACGTTCAACCCGGTTTCGGACTGTATCGCAGATTGCCGTGTGCTACTCATCCCTAAATATCGTTTCTAACTCCGTTAGTTCTTTTTCCTTGATTTACCTGCACATTTTCACGTAATGGTATTTCAGATCTTCCGGCTTCGGATGCTGTGTAAGTCGCTTAATTTGTTGATATTTAAAAGTTAAGCGATTTCTATTTTGTGAATTTCTCCCGCTGTTTCCCCACGAGAGTAATTTTTGAAACAAAAATGTCGCAGAAATGAAAATCCAATGGTAAAGAGTTCGCTTCGATCATTTTATTGGAATTCAGATTTGTTTTTGTGAGTGTTGAATTATCGCATCATCTGGAACTTGATCCCCACCGAGAAATAGACGATTTCGGACAAGTCGAGCGACTTGTTGCCGCATTTAGCAATGATGTCGAGGTCGTTGGCGCTCATCTCGTAATAAAGCGTGATATGGCGTAGAAGACAGTCGTTTCTCAGGTAATACGTGAATCGCTGCCCGACGTAAAGGTGCGTCCGCATGCGCGAGGTAAAACCGTAGTAGCGGTCGCCCGGGTAGCGGTCAGGCTCACGCACCCAATAGTCTTCGCCCGTAATCCAGTTGAAATAAATGCCTGCTGTAAAGGGTTCGATAGCGAACCGCTCGCAGCATCGGATACTCCACGGGATGTAGTTCTGCTTGATCGTAAGGGTCGTATGCGTCCGGTCGGAATAGGCTTTGGGCAGAAAACCGACCAGCACGTCGGTCTCCCAGCGGCATTTCTTCCCGTAGTCCCATCCGCAACCGAACGATAGGAAACCCATGCCGCTGGCGTACTGCGCCTTGACATGTGTGGGAATAAGCCGCTCCCACCCTTCGTAACCGCGATGCTCCCGGAAGTCGAGGCGTTTGTTTTGGCCGAGCCGGATGTTGGCGAGCGGAACGAACGACGACTCCTGAGCCGTCGCAGGCGACAGCCACAGACAACCGGCCAATATGACGATCAACCGCTTAAAATTCCACCCGTTCATAGCTGTATCCCTCCCCGGTAATGGTAAAGAGCAGATAGGTCTCTTTACCGATGTTGTCGCATTCGTAGTAGATCACGCCGTCGTCGAACAGATCCTCGGCGGCAAAGTTGTGACCGTGCCCGTTCATGCAGAATTGCAGACGGGGAAACTGCCGGATCGTTTGCTGAAACATTTTGGCCACGTTGTTGTCGAACTGTTCGGAATAAGGCTTGGCGTGCATGACCACGACGGTCTTTTCAGCCCCGGCGGGAAATCCGTCGATCTGACGTTCGAGAAAGTCGAAATTCGGGACGGGCGTGTCGTGGTCGAACTCCAACGCATTGGTGTTCAGGCAGACGAAGCGCACGTCGCCGGCCGTGAAGGCGAAATCGACCTCGCCGAAAATCTTGGTGAAAATCCGCTCGCCGGTGGCCAGACAGTCGTGGTTGCCCAGCAGGACGACATAAGGGACACGCAGACGGTCGAGGATGTCGCGCTGCCGCTCGAACTCGTCGCGCATGCCGAAATCGGCCAGATCGCCCGTGTGGATCACGAAGTCGATGTCGTCGCGGGCGTTGATGGCTTTCACGGCATCTTCGGTCTCGTCGTACCACCGCTGCGTATCGCTGATCTGCGCGAAACGGATCGTCCGCCGGCCTTCGCACGCCGCCTCGATGCGGGCGATGTTGCGGGCGTTGACACCCGTCGGACCGTCGATACGGGTGTCGTAGGGGTGGTATTCGACCTGACAGGCGGTCAGGAATGCGCAGAATGCTAAAAATAATACGTTCCGTTTCATAGACTATCGGGAATACGAATAGTTTGAATATCTGTACATTTTATTTGCGGAACGGTTTTGCTTCGCCGGAAAATGCTTTTGATCTTTCTTTTCGTGCGTTGCCGCCATTCGAAGAACAGACGGTAAACAACGCCTTTAAGCTGGATTCCATTCGTATCGGTGCGTAACAGCTCCGCATAGCGGTGCAGGATATAGAGATAGGCCGGAGCGCAGCACGACAGACGGCGCATGTTGCGCAGCCGCCGGCGTATGGACATATATTTGTGGAATGACATACGGTTGGTATCGATGACCTGAAAACAATACCGACCGTTCTCTTTCCGGTACAGAATATTCCCGACATTCAAATCCTTGTGCTCCACACCGGCCCAGTGCATCCGAACCAGAAATCCGGTTACACCGTCGAGAACGTTTTTCGCCTCCTCCCAGGGCATGAACAGCTCGGTCGCGGAACGGATCGATTCGTAATCCGTATACAGAGACACGAAATAGCATTGCCGCATCAATCCCCGCCGACGAATCTCCACGACGGCCACCTCCTCGGGCGTGTCGATTCCCAACCGACGCAGCCGGCCGGCATGCAGATAGGCGCGCATGGCTTTGCTCTTGCGCAACAAGCCGTAGGCGAAACGGTTGAACGGCGAGAGGCGGACGTAGCTTTTAACGACGAGCCGCATGCCGTCCGTCTCGAAGAGTTTGACCGTGTTGCGGCCGCTGTGCAGCGTCTTTCCGTGCCGGGCGAAAAAGATCGGACGGGTCAGCCGTTCGACGAAGGGCCGCAGGTGTTCATATTTGGGATTGATGAGTATCTTCATAATCAATAGCGCCTCGCGTTGTCCAAGCGGTAGGAGCTCGGAGAGGTTCCTGTTTTATTCTTGAAATAAACCCCGAAAAACGATTGGTTCGGGAAGTTGAGTTCGTAGGCGATCTGCTGGATACTGTGTTCGCTCGATGACAAGCGATGGCAGGCTTCCTGAACGATTACGTCATCGATCCATTGCGAAGCTGTTTTGCCGCTGACCTCACGGATGACGGTTGTCAGGTATTTCGGTGTCAAATTCATCTTCTCGGCATAGAACGCGACGGATCTGTCCTGCATGAAATATCGGGTCAGCAGTTGAATAAAGCGGCAGAAATATTCGCCTCTGCGGGTGCGGGCCGAACGCTCCGGCATAGCGACACGATCTTTGCGTTGCAACAAGTCGCTTATAGTGTATAATAGCACGGCGATCGTATGCTGCAAGACGATGCGGCCGCGTGCGGAATCGGGATTGTTTTCTGCGACTGCCAAGAACGCGAAGAACAACCGATGGAGCCGCAGGCGTTCTCCTGCCGTGAGATGCGACACGGGGTTCTGCATGACCTTCAGCCGCAGATCGGCCATATCGCAGGCCGGAATCGGAATATATTGCAGGATAGCAGGATCGAACACCATGCAGCGTACCGCACAATTCCGGCATGCGTACACGCTCACTGTCGAGCCGGGACGGAGCAGCAACAAAGAGTTTCTCCGTAAGTCGTAGCGGGCATGATCCGCAGAGAGAGACATTGCTCCTCTGGTACACAACAGTATGCAGAATACTCCGGAGCGGAAGTGCCGATTGCGGAATGCCGTAGATTCCGCAAAGTCGGATTTCAACGCAAAAAATCCCTCATTAATCATCGCTTCCGATACGGTGGCAATGCAGCGGGCTAATTCGTGAAACGTGAGTGTTTCGGCGGTCATCGTGCGGTTTTGCTTGTCCATGGTTCGGAATCAATATTCGAGGTGCATTTCGCAGCGGATGTGTTCGATCAGCCTCCATCCGGTTTCGGATGCGGAGCCCCGCAGCAATGTAAAGAACGTACGCAGTGCATCGTCGCGATTCCGGCTCTGTGCCATAAAAGGTTTCCAGAATCCGTGCAACAACAGATCGTAGTATGCCTCGCCCAGCAGGTATCCCTCCTCGACGGCTTGCCGGTAGATGGCCGGCTGACTGCGCTGAATACGGTGCACTTCGGCATGTATCGTGTCGATGGCTGCCGGACAACCTTCGACATCCTCCACGAAAGCCCATTTCATCTTGTCGAATGCATCGAATGCGTAGATTGCGGTGCGAATCAGCATTTCGACCGGATTGACAGCCTTGCGGCAGATTGTTTCCAGTTCATCGTCGAGTTGCCCGATGCCTTGTTCGACACTTTGAGAAACCAACTCGCGTTTGTCTTCGAAATACTCATAAAGTTCTTGTTTGCCGATGCCGAGTTTTTCGGCGATTTTACGCATGTTGAGCGAATGAATTCCTTCGGATTCGAAAAGAGCGAAGGCTGCTTTCAGAATTTCTTCACGTGTCATAATCGTATATGTTTTGAGTTTTATGAATCATTACTGCCGGCATTTAGGCTTGCTTTTTATAGGTTATGGCCGCCAGCGTGTTGAATATCAATGCGAATAATGCCAGAACCCCGTAATTGGGCAGCAGCTCGCCGACGGTCGTTCCTTTCAGATAGACGGCCCGCATGATTTCGACGAAATAACGCGGCGGCAAGAAACGGGTAATGACCTGCGCCGGAGCAGGCATCGAGTCGATCGGGGTAATCAGTCCGCTCATCAGCACGAATATCATCACGAAGAAGAACATGACGAACATCGCCTGCTGCATGGTTTCCGATTTGTTGGCGATTGTTACGCCGATTCCCGACATGGTCAGAATGAACAATGCCGCCGCCAAATAAATCGCTCCGGGAGAACCGTCCGGCCATAATCCGTAAACCAGTCCTGCAATCAGCATGACGAACGACAATACGACGAATCCGATAATCCAGTAAGGAATCAGTTTGGCCAGCGTGAACGACAATCGCCCGACGGGCGTTACGTTGATCTGTTCGATCGTTCCCTTCTCTTTTTCTCCCACGAGATTGAGCGACGGCAGGAATCCGCAAATCATAATCAGGAGCATAATCATCAGTGCGGGAATCATGTAATTGCGGTATTCGAGCGTCGGATTGTAGCGATTCTCCACAACGATCAGATCCGCCGCTGCCGGCAATCCCTGTTCGCCCCGCAGTTCATTCATGGTCTGCATGACGGCCTGCACGGTATATTGCGATCCGAGGTTTCCTTTCAGCGCATTCACGCCATTGGCCGAGATACTGACTTTTTTCGGCGTCCCCGCAGCGAGCGCCCGCTCGAAATCGTCGGGGATTTCGACGACGACATCCACCTCTCCTTTTTCGAGCGCGGCGAGCGACACTTCATAGCGCGACGAAACATCGTGCAGGGTAAAGTAATCCGAAGCGTCGATTTTCTGAATCAATCGCCGCGAGGCTGTCGTATGGTCGTTATCGACTACCGAAACGCTGACATGCCGAACGTCCATCGTCGTAACCCACGGAATAACGAACATGATCATCATCGGAAAAATCACGACCATCTTCGGCAGAAAGGCATTCCGAAAGAATTGCCGGAACTCCTTATCAAGTAATACAAGTAGTGTACGCATGGTTATTCGAGTTTATCGTTGAACTTTTTGAGCGCCACGCCGACCAGTGCCGCTGTCATGATCAACAGGATGCAGAACTCCTTGATTACGGCAGCAAAGGGCAAGCCCTCGATCATCAGTTTCCGCACGGCTTCTATATACCATCGTGCAGGGATGATACACGACACGCCGCGCAGGATGCCGGGCATATTCTCGATAGGGAACACCATACCCGAAAGCATGATAATCGGCAGCATCAGCATCATGGCGGAAATCAGCAGCGCCGTGGACTGTCGGTCGGAAAGCGTCGATATGAACAGTCCAAGCGCAAGTGCCAGCATCAGATAGAGCAGCGATATTCCGACTAGTCCGATCATAGAACCCGACATCGGCATATCGAGGACGAACGCCGCCAACAGCAGAATAGAGGCGAGATTGACGCACGAGAGCAGGAAATAAGGAATCATTTTGGCGAAAATGATCCACATCGGCCTCACGGGCGACACCAGAAGAATCTCCATCGTTCCCATCTCTTTCTCGCGCACGATGGACACCGAGGTCATCAGGGCGCAAATCAGAATGAAGATGAGTCCCATAATGCCCGGCACGAAGTTATAGGCGCTTTTCATCTGCGGGTTATACAGCAGATGGGTGTCCGGCATGGCGGCTCCGGCACGCTGGTTCGCCAGCAGGACGCTCTGCATATATCCGGCTCCGGCAACCGCCGTATTGGGATTCGAGGCGTCGAAAATAATCTGTACGGCTTTTTCGGACGCTCCGCCATTCGCTGCCGCCATGATCTGACGGTCGTAATCGTCCGCAAAGACGGCCACGGCATCGACATCGCTGCGGCGCAGGACGTCGTTTATCTCTCCTCCGTCGATGTATCCCTTGAACGTAAAGTAAGGGTTGGACGAAAGCCGTTCCACCTGACTGCGTATCGCTTCCGTCCGATTCGGAGCGACGGCTGCGAAATCTATGTTTTCGGTTTCCACCGAAATGGCGAACCCGAACAGGAGCGTCTGCACGATGGGAACCAACAGGGCGATGAACATCGTGCGCGGATCGCGCAAAATGTGCAGCGTCTCTTTTTTGACAAATGATAAGAATCCTCCCATATTATTCGCTTCGTTTGGCGCCGCGAGCCAGTATGCGGAACACCTCGTCCATCGACTCTGCGGCGAATTGTTTTTTCAGTTCGGTAGGAGCACCCAGCGCACGCACCTGACCGTCTACCATGATCGATACGCGGGAGCAATACTCCGCTTCATCCATATAATGCGTCGTAACGAAGATCGTCGTACCTTCGTCGGCCGCTTCATAAATCAGTTCCCAGAATTGGCGGCGTGTCACGGGATCGACACCGCCCGTCGGTTCGTCGAGAAATACCACCTCGGGTTTGTGCAGCGTGGCGATCGAAAAGGCCAGTTTCTGTTTCCAGCCCAGCGGCAGCGAGCCTACCAGCGTATTGATCTCCGAACGGAAATGCAGCCGGTTGAGCATGACGATCGTGCGGCGGATCATCTGGCGGCGCGTCAGGCCGTAAATTCCTGCATAGAGCTTGATGTTCTCCAGTACCGTGAGGTCGTCGTAAAGGGAAAACCGCTGGCTCATATACCCGATGTGACGTTTGATCTCTTCGCCTTGCGTCATCACATCGAGACCTGCCACCGTACCGCTGCCCGACGTAGGATAACTCAATCCGCAAAGCATGCGCATCGCGGTGGTCTTCCCCGCACCGTTCGCACCGAGGAAGCCGAAAATCTCACCCCGTGCGACATCGAATGTAATGCGATCGACGGCTTTGAAATCGCCGAACGTCTTGCACAACTCTTTTACGGATATAATCGGATCATTCATGGCGCATCAGTTTTATGAATACATCTTCGATACCTGCTTCGACGGGACGGACTACGACGTTCCTGAACCCCAAACCGGTCAGTTCGTCCGCAAACCGCGCCGTGTCGAAGCCCCGTTCGGTAACCATGTGGTGTGCCTCCCCGAACGGATAACACTCCTTTACCCCTCGTGTCCGTCGCGCTTCGATGAGCAACCCAAACATCTCCTTGCTCGAAACGGCATAGAGCGGTTCGTCGAATCCTGCGACGATGCCCTGCGGGGTGTCGATACCGAGGATATGCCCTTCGTTAATCAGGGCGATCCGGTCGCAGCGGCTCGCCTCGTCCATGTAGGGCGTAGATACGAGCATCGAAATACCCTTCGACTTCAGCTCGGCGAGCATATCCCAGAACTCGCTGCGCGAGACGGCATCGACACCCGTCGTCGGTTCGTCGAGGAACAGAACCGACGGGCGATGAATCAGGGCGCAGCACAGGGCGAGTTTCTGTTTCATGCCTCCCGACAGTTTTCCTGCGCGGCGGGTACGGAACGGTTCGATTTGTTTGTAGATCGGTGCAATCAGATCGTAGTTGTCTTCGACACGGACTCCGAACAGGGCGGCGAAGAATGCGATATTCTCTTCGACGGACAGATCGGGATAGAGCGAGAAGCGTCCCGGCATATAGCCGACCACCTTCCGAATCTGTTTGTACTCGGCAACGATGTCCATTCCATCGACCGTCGCCGTTCCGTTATCGGGATTGAGCAAGGTTGTCAGCAGGCGGAACAACGTAGTTTTGCCCGCTCCGTCCGGGCCGATCAGGCCGAACAGTTCGCCTTGCCGCACGTCGAACGAGACGCCATCCAAAGCCGTCACCTTCCCGTAACACTTGGTCAGTCCGTTAATTTCTATGGCGTTCTGCGTTTCCATCATTTCAACTTTAAGATTCGATTATGATTTACGCAGTTTCACTTCGCCGTAAAGCCCCAGCTTCAGCCGTCCGTCGTTCTTCACGGCAATCTTCACGGCATAGACCAGACTTGCCCGAGAACTTTTGGTCTGGATGTTTTTGGGCGTAAATTCGCTCTCCGATGCGATCCACACGATGCGCCCCGGATAGTCGATTTGTTCGTCCCCGCCGAAATCCGCCGTAACGGTCACCTCTTGTCCGATTTTCAGACTGCTCAACTGGTCGGAGGTAAAATAGGCCCGCAGGTAGACGTTCTCCATATCGGCGACCTTCATGAGCGGACGGCCGACGGCTGCCAGCTCGCCCTGTTCGCTGTACTTGGCGAGCACCGTTCCCGAAATCGGGGACGCGATGCGGCTCTTCATGAGACGGTCTTCGATTTGGGCGATCTGCAATTCGAGCGCCGACGAATTTTCGTCGATGGCCGCCGTATTGTTGCCCAAAGTCGAAAGCAGTGCCTCCAACTGCCCGTTCAACACTTTGAGCGAAGCGTCTATGTCGTCGAGCTGTTTGGTGGTCGCCGCTCCGTCTTTCAGCAGATTGACGACACGGCCGCGCTCGATCTCCTGCTTGGCGATCTGTTCCCGCAACGCCGCCGCCTGTTTGCGGATGTCGGGACGATTGCTTATGACCGATGCCCGCTGGCGTTCGAGCTGGAGTTTTTGAAGGTAGAGCTGTACGGTATCTATCGCACCGATTTGTCTGCCTGCCTGCACGGCATCTCCCTCTTCCGCATCGAAGCTGAGAATACGCCCCGCCGCTTCGGCGGAAACGACAACCTCGGTCGCTTCGAATGTCCCCGTAGCATCGAAATCGTTGCCGCGTCCGCAAGCAACCATCGTAAGTAAAGTCGCGCTGTAAAATAAGATTCGTTTCATGATCGTTCTTTTTATTGGTTTATCGTATGTTTCAATTCGTAAATGGTTTTGACGAGTTCGATTTCACGGGCGGAGCGGGCTGTCGCGGCCGTCGCCTCCTCCGTGATTTTGCGCAGCAGATCGTTCGTGTCGATTACACCGTTCCGCAATTTCGATTCGGCGGCTTCGCGCACCGAACGGCGCAGGGCCACGATGCGGTCGTCGTCGGCAAGGGCTTTGCGCAGACGGGCGATGTCTCCGTTTTCGGCCGTCGTTTGCAGTTGCGTGTTGAACCGAAAGACCTCGCGCTGGACATCCACCTGCCGCTTGGCGGTGCGGAGTTTGTTCAATGAATTTTTCTTGGTGTAATAAGCTCCGAAATTCCACGACATCTTTACGCCGATCATCGCATTCCACGACCAGTCGCTGCTCATCATGCTCTCGAAGAAATCCATGCCCGGATAACCGTAGTATCCCTGCGCAAAGAGACCGAACCGAGGGCGCGTAGATGCCTTGACAAGTTTTTCCTGTGCAGTGAGTTTTTCTATTTTCGCATCGAACAGAGCCAGTTCCGGGCGGGCATTGTCATAAGAGACCGGCTGCTCGGTATCCGGCAAAATAAGCTGCTGCTCGCCCAATTCCTTTCCGATGAAGATTTCGAGCATCTGACGATAGCTTGCGCGGGAGGCTTCGATTTGAGTGAGCTGCTGACCTACGGTAAGAAGTTCCGCCTCGACCGCGTCGGCGTCGGTCTGCATGGCGACGCCGTTGCGTTGAAGCGACCGCACTTTTTCGAGGTTGCTGCGCAGCAGCTCGATCGTGAGGCGGGTTTGCCGAACCCGCTCGTCGAGGAGCAGAATGCCGAAATATAGATTGTCCACGCGACCTTCGAGCGTATGGAAATCCACATCCGTCGCGCGGTTCTGTTCTTCGGCCTCCGCTTCGGCAATCCGTTTGTCGGCTTTCGTTTTGCCGCCGTCCCATATCGTCTGATTCAGTTCCAAAGCGATTTTGTACTGGTCTTTGTTGATTCCGGGAATGGCTACGCCCTGCTGCGACAGCATTCCGGTAAGAGCGTCTGGAAGCGTCGGAACGGCGGTCTGCCATGTGGCTTGCGCTGCGAACGCGACTTGGGGAATCCATGATTTATTGGCATTCGACAGGGTGTACTCCTTCGTTTGCCGAATCAAATCATACTGCCGGATTTCAGGATAGTGCTCACGCGCCAAGCGGCGGCACTCGTCGAGCGTCGGTTGTGCTCCGGCGACATAGACTGTCAGAAGACAGCTGCAAAGAATTACAATTTTTTTCATGAGTTGTATTGTTTGAGATATTTCTTTATGAGTTGTGCATGTGTGATTTTGAATTGTTCAAGGATTCTTACCCGAATTTCTTCCCTCGTCGAACTGAGCAGCGGAAAGGCGATGCACGGTGCGATGACCAAGATCAGGCATTCGAACAAGATTGCCCGTGCGCGCTGTGTACTTAACGCTGTTTCTTGCTCGATCCGTTGAGCCAATACGTTGATTAATCGTTCGGCCTGCGACTGCATGCCGGCAAAATGTTTCGGACGTATATGGAATTCACGGATGAGAAACAACGGCAGGTCTGGATTGATTGTCACGAAATTCAGCAAACGTTCGATGCTCTCATACGATATAGGTTCATTATCGATGAAGATGTCGGAAAGTGCTTCGGAGATTTGTCCGAATACTTTTTCTAAAATCCGATCGAAAAGTTGTTCCTTTGTGTGGAAATAGTAGTGCAGCATAGCATGGGTCACTCCTGCTGTCCGTGCAATCGAGGTAGTACGTGCTCCGTCGAAACCCTTTGCAAGGAATTCTTGTTCGGCAGCTTCTAAAATCGCTTGCTCCTTATTCTGCAATATCTTTGTTTCCATACGAATCTTGACCTTTTTTCTGATGCAAAATTATGGAGTCCGAACGGCGTGGTAAATGCCAAGATCATGGATATATTGAGCAATATCGACTATTTTAGCCGATATAATCCGAAAAGAAATGATATATTGGGAAATATGCGTTACATTTGTATCGTAAACACGGATATGTTATGGATAGAGCAAGCATGATTCACGCAGAGCCGTACCTCAATAGTTTTATTCCCGAATACAATCATAAGTCGGGAATGTTTTTATGTATGTCGGGAACGGCGGAGGTGCTGATAAACAACTCGGTTTATCGTTTGGAGAAGGGGGTGTTGTATGTTGTCAGCCCGTTGGTGACCATTCATCGGATTTCACAGAGTGCGGATTTCGACGGGATTCATATCCTCGATGACTGGGAGGTTTTTTATCCGGTCATACATACCATTATCGATACGATTTTGCAACTGAAATTGCGAAACAGCCCTTGTTTGCGGTTGAATGAGACGGAGGTCGATTTTTTGATTTCGCGCAACGATTTGATCGAGGGGAAACGCAGGGAGATGGAGAATGCTTCGATAGCGGAAGAGAAAAATCTGATTCTGCGCATGATTCAACTGCTGGAGCAGGAGACGATGTTAGAAATCATCCGCGTCTATTTTCGCAATAAGACGGTAGAATCTCATCCGATGGATAAGAAAGAGAGTATCGTATATAATTTCATTTATTCGCTCCACTTCAATTTCAAACAGCAGCGTTCCGTAACGTTTTACGCTGATGAGGCACGGTTATCGACCGGCTATTTTACGGCCGTCGTGAGGGAGAAGACCGGACGTACTCCTTCCGAATGGATTATCGACATAACGATAACCCAAGCGAAACTCCTGTTGGAGAAGACCAAGAAAAGCATCAAGGAGATTGCCGCCGAACTGAATTTCCCGGAACAGTTCACGTTCCGCAAGTATTTCAAGCAACACACGGGAATCGCTCCGAAAGAGTATCGATTGAATTGCAACAAAGTATCTGTACAATAATTCGTCTACCTTGTATATCTGTTATTTCCCATTTCGGATTTTTCCCGCCTCTTCGAGCAGTTGTTTCGCTTTCTTTTCCTTAATTGCAGCTTGCTCCAACCGTTCAGCCCGCCGCCTTACGGCTTCCTCGTATCGTTCGACGCGGTTTCGAACGGTATCACGTATGGCTGTGTATTGCTCGTCCCAAAATACGGTTTCCAACTCCGTCAGCTCCTTTTCGCCGATTTTCCCGCACATCTTTACGTAACGGTATTTCAGGTCGTTCACGGCCAACAGCCTATTATTCTCCGAGATTCGGTAGATGAATGCGCCTTGCAGAAAAATACCACCCAGCATGACGAACATCGTCAGAAATGTTTTCGAGGATTTAAGATCGAGCGTATAGGTATGATGGTGTTCCTGCACGGACAGGTTTTCGGGCTTTGCCGCTGCTTCGACGGCTTGTCCTACCTGCTCGATCAACGTACGCGTCTGCCTGTTCTCCTTGTCGATCACCTCCAGTCTCCCTGCCAACTGTGTCAGCAGCGTATTATATTTGTCAGCCATCGCTTGCTCTCGTCCGTTTTGCACTCCGGGCAATGTTATCCGTTTACGCAGTTGTTCGAGTAGCTGTGCAATCTGTCCCTGCGAAAGTTCCGCGGCCTCTATCAGCCGCTCGATCCGTTCGGTTGGTGCATTGTTTGAATGTATACTGCCGTCGGTTTTTACCGTCTTAACGCTTTTAATAGCTTTGACAAGCGTTTCCTTGAGATCCTCGTACATCTCATAGGATATTATGCCGTTATTCTCGTTCATGTTTTTTGTGGTTTTCTATTATAGTTTCAGTTTAGCTCTGTTTTTCCGTTCTTCCATCCTGCGGCGGTGCTCCGTCGCGGCTATGGCCATTGCTTCGGCCACTGCGTTGAGCAGTGCCGTGATTCGTGCGATATGCTCTTCGGGGCTTTCACCCGGCTTGCGCTGCAACTGCTCGGCCGATACCCCGCCGGGCGAACTGGCCGGCGGCAGCGGAATCCCGCCTGCCTTTCCAAGATTTACCGAAGGCGGTTCTTCGCGCGTGCCGCCGCTACCCATACCGCCGAACAATCCGGCAAATGCCGAACGGTAATTACCTACCGCCGCCGAGAGGTTTCCGAGGAGCGTGGCCCGGTGCTGGGTCTGCTGTTGAATATGGTTGAAGCGGCTGTCGAGTTTCGTAAAGCTGAATGCCCTGTCGATCTTCGAGCCGGAGAACTCGAAGCCGCTTTTCGAGAACAGGACACCCTGCTTCCGGTCGGTATTTCCACAATATTTGTAGCGCATCGTAATACCTTGATCTTTTAACTTACGTTCCAGCTCGTTCCAGTTTTTGCACTTGGGCAGGCTGCCTTTGATCGCATCGTAGATTTCGTATTTGCTCTTGTCCGGTTCGTGCAGCTGTTCCCGACGCACTTCCTCTTTGCCCGGCGCGAGGTATAGTCCGTACTTCTCGGTCAGCTCCCGGCAAACCTTAGCATTACGGATCTTGATGTTCTTGTCCGAAATGGTCTGTCCGTCATTTCCGACCCGGTTGTAGACCGGATGGCAGTGCGGATGGGGCTGGTCGAGATGGCGAACCAAGAGATACTGCGTATCGATGATGCCCATCCTCTGCATGTACTCCTTTGCGATCTGCGTCATCAGTGCGTCGGTCATCCGTGGAGCGTCTTTGGGTGAAAAAGAGAGCGAGATATGCCCGACGGTGTTTTTCAGCCGCGGGTTCAGGAGAGTCTGGTCATTGAAATCCTCGGCCATGCGCTTTGCATCCGGAGGCACGATACCCTCGGCCTCCAATATCCGGGATTTCTCTTTCATCACGTAGCCTACCGTCCCCGAAAAGGACGATCCCGATATTATCTTACCGATCATCGCGCAAATATTTTAAGAGCCGCCGAACTTCCTGCACTACCGATGCAATCTGTTTCTCCAGCCGTTCGATGCCTTTGGCGTGTGCCAGCCGGGTCAGCTGGTTCAGGTTGTCGGACAATCCTTTCAGCAGGTCGAATACCGGACGGTGTTCCTTCTTTACCCGCTCCTTCACTCACCCATAGGCGATGAGCTGCCGCACGACCTCGACGGGCTTCTGACCCGATTGCCGGGCCAGAGCCTTGAGCCGGAGATGTAGCTCCGTGTTGTAGCGGACGGTAAGTCGGTATTCCTGCCGCTGGGATTTGCTCAGCACAGGACGGCCGCCCTGTCTGTTATATGGTTTCTTCGGTGTTGCCATTCGTTTGCGATTTCAGGTGAAAAGAATAATGATCGAATATCCAGACCAGCGGGATCGACTGCCGACCGACGGGAAGGCAGCGGTTTTTGGCTGACAAAAACACAACCTTGCCTTCCTTAAACCTTTACCCCTTTCCGGCGCTGAGACTCAATCGCCGCTGTTTCCGCTTTCGAAGGTCGCAGATCACGACCCAGACTGTCGGATACGGTTTCCGGGGGCTTCGGACAGGTTTTTCGGGCGATCAGATAGTCGTTGACATCCTTGTATCTGCGGTAGAAACAGCTTTGGTCGATGATCTCGCTGCGGGGACAAAGACGATGCAGGTCGGAGGTCGTTTTGCGTCCGGTTTCGTCGTTGTCGAAAAAGGCGTGGATCACCGAATGCCGGTTAAGAAACGGAACGGCTTTGGAAAGGTTGACGACCGAGTTCAGCACGACCGTATCGCTGACCGGATGTATGTTATTCGCAAGCGACAGATACGAGAGAAAGTCTATGAACCCTTCGAAGACCATGACGCTTGCATGGGATGCCGACATGGCCCTGTCCGATTCGCAGGCCATCGGATCATTGCCGGCATGGAATGATGCTATTGCACCGATTGCGGGGCAATCCGTGATTGCATTGACATCATTGGTTGCATTGATTGCACTGCTGTCAATGACTGCATTCATATCATTAGTTGCATTGCATCCTTTGAGTGTTGTAATGTATTTGGACGAGGAGCCGCCTTTGAACCGCTCGGAGCGGAGCTCCCACCCTTCGGCATCGTTGCGGAACCCGACGGCGAAAAAGGCGCGGCCGTTTACCTCGTAGCGAACCTCGCGGCAGAATGCAGCGGCGACCGACGGGACGATGCCGCGCGAGGCGAGATAACCGACCAATGCCGGATGACGAAGCGGAGCGTCGGAGAGGACGCGGAGCGCGGGGACGGTAGCCGGGCGCACGACCGGCGAGGGCCCTCCAACGGCCGGACGTTCGTAAATACCTGATGAAAGAGAAGTAGACCCGGCTTGCCTTATCTCACCGTTCGAAAGGATACGGATGGCGGCGTAACGGTCGCACCGCTCCAACCGCATCACGAGGGTGAGCAATGTGCCGCCTTCACCCAGTCCGAAGTCGTACCAGAGATTTCGCACGTAGTCCACTTTGAAGCTCGGCGTGCGCTCTTCCCGTAGGGGTGAAAGATACATGCCGTAACCGCTGCGTTCGTATTTGGGCTGAATGCCCCGACGGGCGAGAAAATCACGGATGGAAATCCGGTTGCTGTGTGGTATGGCAGTCATTTTTCCGTAAGTTTGTTGAGAAAACGATGTAAAATTCAGTGAAAGAAAAGGTTGGAGTCTTACAACTCTCTTACACGGCATCCGGCACTGTAAGTCCGTAAGAACCCGTAAGACTTTGTAAGAGGATTTGTAAGAAATGTAAGATTATGAAAATAAGAAAGCTACCTTCTTTTTTCAACATTCTTACATCGCTGCATCGTTCAGCAATCCGCCGAGGTGTTCCCGCAAGACGGTATAGACCCGTGCCGTCTTACTATCCTGTCGCTGCGTTTCGCCGTTGTAGGTTATCGTATAGCGTTGGTAATAGGTCGGAGGTGCGGGACGCAGCTGCCAATTTTCGGCAAGAATCCGCCGCACGGTGGGATGGTCAACGCGGATGCCGCGTATCTCCAGCATATTGACCATATCGCTCACGTCGAACCGGTACTCCGCAAGGTTTTCGGCCTCCATAATGTCGCGGATGATCGACAGCATTTCGGTTTCGGTCTTGCTGCGGTTGTAGTGTACGATCCGCCGCAGGGCATCGGTGACCAGCAGTCGGGGCGCAAACCACATACGGCTCTCTTCATGTGACGAGAACATACGTTGTTGCAGATAAAAGAGCAGCCCCGGTATCTCGGCCCGCATTTTGGCCAGCAGGTGTTGGTCGTCATGCAGGAGCGGCGGCACGCGCCGCACCCAGTAGCGGGTTTCCGCCGCCTCGATCAGGACGGGATTGCGCTCGTTATTGGAGCAGAGAACGAACTTGCCGAAAAACTCCACCTCCCGGCGGTCACGGCCTTTCGCCTCAGCCTTGTAGCTGCGTGCGGTCGATAGGTTTTTGATCCGCTCGGAATCCTCGCGGCGGTTGAGCAGCACCTCGTCCACGCAGATCAATAGTTTACCCGTCCAGTCGTCGTTGAACTGCGAGCGGAAATCTTCGTTGGTGTTGAAGGTAACGTTTCCGCCGAAGATCGACTTTAAGAGATTGAGGAAGGTCGTCTTTCCCGTGTTGCGTTCATCCGACACCAGCAACAATACCGGCAGCCGTTGCAAGGGGCGCCGGTAGAGCAGTTGCAGATAGTCGTATCCCAGCTCGACCTGCTCGCCGAAGATATGGGTGAGAAAGTCGTGGATGTGCGGAAAGATGCCCTCGGCAGGCTGGAAAGGAATCGGCTCGTAACGGTTCAGGAAGCCGTCGATCTCCCGGCGGTAGTTCGTGTGGTCGGGAACCGTGCAGAAGCCGTCGTATTTCGGAATACGGGCCAGATAGCTTTTCCCGTAGTCCTGCCGCAAGGTCTCGACATTCCACGGGATAAGCGTCTCGACGCTCCGGCCGCTGCTCAACGGCTGCCGAACCCGCTTGTAGATAGTCGTTCCCACGCGCAGGTAGGGGCTTTCTCTTTTCACTGTTTTAGCGGGCATGGCGACCTCCATTTAGAATCCGTTGCACATCCGCCACACGATAACGGCGCTGCCCGCCGTACTCCACGGGAACAAGATAACCGCTCTTGGCCCATCGCCACAACGTAGAGGAATCGACACCCAACAACGCGATGGTCTGTTTTCGCGTATACAATTCGCCCGCTTGTTGCGGAACCGGCATTGCAGACGGCGGCGACGCGACTGCCGTCAACTCCCGATGCCATTGCCGGAGATCTTCCAGACGGACGGTCACATTCACTTCACCGCCCAACTCACTCAACTGTTTTAAGTCCATAATACGATGATTTAACCGAACCCGAAAGCAGGTTCGGCGACGAAAATAACAGGTGCTTTTCCTGCACCTGTTTTTGCAATCGAATCACCGCATTTGCACCGGCAAACAATTTCAGATATTGCTACTTACCAACATTTTGCAATTGCATGACAACAGAAAGAAAATTCCCTGCACCGACCGGATGCAGGGAATATCTCATACTTATACAGCTCTTTATTTTTGGATATATTCTTTCAGATTATCGAGCAATCGGATGCGATAACCTCCGTCCGTCGCCCGGAGTTTGGCCCGCAACGTCTTCGTATTGTATTTGGCCAAAGACTCGAAGCTCGCTTTCAGCCATTCCGCCAATTCGGTCTGGTCATAAAAACGATTGGTCGCGCCCTTAAAGGCATTCCAGACGTTCCAACCGTAGTGACACAAATCCCCATAGCTCACCCGATCATGCCGAAGCCGAACCTGCGGCACATCATTCGGAACAGGCGCCATACATGCCAGATAAAGCAAGCGTCGTCGCAAAATTCTCAGGTTTATCTCGTCAACGGCATCGCCCAAATCCTTATCGGTATATTCGTAGACGGTGGCAAGTGCATTTTCGAGAGTCCGATCGTCCGGAACCGGATCGGCAGAAACAACGGCGGATTCCGGCACGATCGCGTCCGGGCTTCTTTCACCCCGCTGTTCGGAACCGACTCCCTCTGTCGTTGTTTTCTCTTCGCCTCTCGGCTGACTACACCCAAAACGACGAAAAAAACGTTCCGAAAGATCCGCCGAACTGCCCACGCTGAAAAAGTAAAATCCGGTCACGCCAAGTCCTGCGGGGACAAGCAAGACAAGCGCCAGCCAAAGCGGAAATCCCTGTGAGACCATACCACAGAATAAAATAATCAAGGCAAGAACCACGACACCCGTCACGATCAGACGAAGACCTTTCTGGAAATAATAATCGGAATTCATAGTTACGATTCGCTGAAAAAATCATCCTCCATTACAACTTTCCGAAACCGATCCCGCAACTCCGCCATCCGTGCGATCAGTCGATCGTACGGCAGCGAATCTCCATAAATGAAATACTCCTGCATCCGCTCATAATCCCTGCGCCATACCTCCGCCAATTTTTCGGGCGGAATAAAATCGATCCGGCTCGGATGGTGCATCCGATAATCGACTCCGCGAATCGTATTGAATATGCTGCGATGCTTGACAATCTCGGCATACATTCTCGGATCGGCCAAGGCTGCCTTTCCGAAATCCGTATCCATCAGCCGCTCCAAATCGTACAGATGGCGTGTCATTCGCTCGACGCGCGGATTCTCTTTCTGAAACTCTTCATGCAGCAAAAACGCTTTCTCCAAAAACGTCCGTGACGGCACGACCGCATAAATCGGGAACACCAATTCTCCGAATACATCGGGATATGCCTCGGCAATCAGCGGACGAATCTCGATCCGCTCACGCGGTTCTTTCATCGACCGGCAGCTGAATTCGATCCGGATTTGCGATTCCACATACTCGATATTCGCATAAATGCTTCGATACGGCAACAGCACCAGCGTCGGATCGGCATCGGAGTCCTGCGACGGAACGGCACGCAACTCAAAATCGGAAGCCCCATATCCTTCCAGCAATGCCTGCATTTCCGCAACGAGCCGCTGCTCGATATAGGCCCGCGAAAGTTTCCGAATCCGATCGCGCTGCGACTTGTTGTCCCCGGCAATTCTCCAAAAGGACTTGTCGATTGCAATATCGATGTCCTCCGAGAAGCGTTCTATGACATGCCAACCCTTGCTCAACGACGTACCGCCCTTGAAGGTGATGAAGTCCCGGCACGACGATTCGAACAGGGCTTTCAGCGTCATCGTCACCCACCAGTCCTTCTCGACAGCCTGCGGAGGAAGCCCGACACGCTCGCTCGTCTGTGCAACGAACATACTTTTCTGCTCGTCGGAAAACGTCCAAAAATTATTCTTCATAGAACGACATAATGATTTTACGAATCCAGGCCGGCACCAACCGCAGATCGGGCAGAATGCTCGACTTCGGAATCCGGGCGAATATCGTCTTCAGTTGGGCGGTGTGCTCCTCCGTCACCTGCGGCCGACCGATCTCCTTCAGAGCGAACACGGCAAGCATCAGCGTTTTATTCTGATAGGCCAGATTTTTAAGCGCTACACGCTTGAATCGCAATTTGCGACCGTTGAACAAATTAACTGTCCGGGAATTGCCGTCGGTATAAAACACATAGTTCATCGGTACCTGGGCAGACAATCCCAATACATTCAATGCGTGCATACCCGTCGGAACAACTCGGGCTTCGCTCTGCCGAGCTACCTTTTCAGCGATTTCATTGATGGTCGGGTATTGTATGCCCATTCCAAACTTTCTATCGATTTTGGGATAGTAATAGAGGCCCCTTGCAATACGGACCAAACCGCCTTTTCGAGTAAGCCGTTCCAATGCCTTCGCAACCGATACGGCCGATCCATACACAGCGAAATCGGATGCGGAATACAACTTACCCCTCCCGCACTTTTTTACTTTATTAAGTATCTTATCCTCTATTGTTTGCATATATTTATCCACATATATATGTCGCAAACTTATACAAATTTATCGACAAAACAAATCTTACTCCAACACGCTTACTGCATCACGCTTGATATCCATGTCGATATCGCGATAGCGGGCGAACGCCCGGCTGCCGTCCTTATGCCCGGACATCGCTCCCACGATCGCAGGGTCTTTCACGCTTTTATAAACATTCCCGATGAATGTCCGGCGCGCCATGTGCGACGAAGCAAGGTCGCAGATCGGCACCTGAACATTCTGCCGCGTCCGCTGGTCGATCGTCGTCACCATGCGCGTCAGTCCCGCCTTACGGAACGCCGCTTTGATATAAACATTGTATTTCTGCTCCGAAATAAACGGAAACAGCGTTCTGCGGTTCTCATCGAGGTATTTGCGAATCAACTCTTTCGCAGCACCGATCAGCGGCACCGAGACCGTCACCACCCGATCGTCGCGCGTCTTGCGGGGAACATACTCGATGCAGTCGCCGATGATATTGGCATAGGTCATCTTGTAAAGATCACTCACCCGGCAGCCGATCATGCATTGAAAAACAAAAATATCTCTTTGCGTTTCCAGCTGCTTGTCATCCCCCATATCCGCTTCGGCCAACTGTTTGCGTTCGTCGGTCGTAATATAAATAGGCGTACCGTAGACAATCTCCGCAATTTTGTACTGCTTGAACGGATCGTTAGAGGTATGTCCATTATCATTGAGCCATACATAGAACGACCGCAGACGAATCAACATGTCCGAAACGTAATTCATGCCCCGCTCTTTCGGACGGCCGGGAATTACCGTTTCTCCCGCAGCATTGAGGTACGGGCCGCGCTTCACAGGCAGATTCTTCCTCACCTTCGGCCGGGAATACGGCACCTCGTCGTACAACTCCGGATGTTCGTCGAATATCTCCGGTTCTTTCATCAAAAATGCCCCGAAATCATCGAGTGTCGCCGGGGATACGGTATGTACGTCCAGCACGAACCGTCGGTTCGACAGTTTACGATACAACTCATACCGCTTCAACGTCCGCACCAGCACATTGAAATGTTTGACACGCGACTCGGACAATTTGTGTGTAGTGAGATATTCATCCGTCAACGAGAAAAAATCTATTTTCTTATCCTCGACAGAAGTCGCCGTCTTTGGCCGCAAAGTACGCCGGATCAACTTTTCGAGCCACTCGCGCGTAACGGTCGATTTATCGTCTGCTGCCTCGACCGAGGTCTCGATCACATCGACCAGCTCTTTCAATTTCGCCCGCTTCGCCAACAGCGCATCGCGTTCTTCCCCCGGGATATTCGGAATATTGATATCGTTTTTCTTTCCCCAACGTTTCCGATCGACCCAAATGCCGGACGGCACTCGTACACGCGATTCACGGGAAACATAGACGCGGAAATTAACTTGCGATTCTCCTGCGCTGTTCTCCCCTTGCGCCAAAACATATGTAACTTTTGCCATACATCATCCTTTATGCTCTACAAAGATATGATTTATATTCGAATACAGCAATACTTTCGTGTCCGCACCGTGTCCGCATTTTTGCAAAACAGCTAAAAACGGACAAAATACATTTCATAGCATATAATTTTAATATACTATATTTCAATATATTATAAATATATTCAAATTTCAGTTGTTTGTATATGTTTTCATAAATCAATCCCTGTCCTGGGCACCAGATATCCTGCTGATTCGTCAGCAGGATATTTTTTTCGATTCCCGTGAAAATCCCGTATCTGTTCCGAACGCCCTTTCCCGACAATCCGCAACTGCACTCCTTCGAGTCCGAATCCCGATTCCACCATCGACAGGTATACTGTTTCGGCGCCCCCTTTGGCCGAAACCGCCGCCCCGATCAAAACAACGGTGCTCCCGCCGTCCCGCGAAGAGTCCCTCCCCTCTTGCAGTATGGCGGAATAGTATTATATTTGTAAGGATTTTAGACCAATGAAGGCAGAGGAATCGATACTGATCGAACGATTGAAGAAGGGCGAACGCACGGCTTTCAACGAACTCTACGGCATATTCTGGGCACCATTAGTCAATTACGCGGAGCTCATCGTCGGCGACGAAAACGCGGATGACGTCGTACAGGAGGTTTTCGTCCGCATCTGGGTCGGCCGCGACAAACTGCGCAACGACGGTTCGCTGCGCGGCTATCTATTGCGTGCGGTCTACCGCACCGCGCTCAACGTACTACGGTCGAAAAACTATGCCTCGTCCTACCGGTCGCAGACAAAACTGCAAATCGAACAGCAGCTCTGCACCTATTACGACCCCGACGAAAACGAAATTATCAGGAATCTTTACGCACGGCAGATCGCCGACGAACTCGACGCAGTCGTCGAAACGCTCTCGCCGAAATGCCGCGAAGTATTCCGTATGAGCCATTTCGAGGGGCTGTCGAACAGAGAGATCTCGGAGCGGCTGAATATCAGCGTTTCGACCGTCGAGAATCATATCAACAATGCGTTGCGGCAATTACGCGGCAAACTGGGCCATCTGAAAATGTTTTTGCTGTTGACGATTTACATCTTGGGACAATAAAAGCGGTCGACGAATAGGTGCTTTCCCCGACTCGTGTGTATTATAATCGGAAAGTCAATACGCACGACCGTGAAAAACGAAGACTCGCAACATCCGTTCGACGAACGGATCATTTGGAAATATTTCGACGGGACAGCTACTTCCGAAGAGGAACAGGAACTGTCGCAGTGGTTAGCAACCAGTGAAAAACACCGGCGCGAAGTTGCCGAACTACGCGCCGTCCGACAACGATTCGCAAAGTGGCGTTCGACCCTCTACGGTCCGGCGCGTTTCATCCGTTCGCTCAACCGACTCAACAGTCGGATCGATGCGCTCGAAAACGCTCCCTGCACGGCGCAGCGGCCCCATCGTCTCTCGAACCTTTTCGGACACATTCGTATACACTCCCTGCTCCGAACGGCTGCGGTCGTCGCAGTCGTGGCCCTGACCGGTATGTTCGCATGGCGTACCGCCCTGATGCCCGCGCCGATCACTTACTTCAATGCCGACACGACGATCATGCACGTAGCGATGCCCGATGGCTCCGACATCTGGCTTACACCCGGATCGACGCTCTGTTACGACGAGACATTTCACACCGACGAACGCCGCGTACATCTCGACGGCGAAGCCTATTTCGACGTCGAGCACGACGCCAAGCATCCTTTCGACGTCGTTACTCCCAATCTGCGCGTGCGCGTGCTCGGTACGGTTTTCAGCGTCCGATCGTTGCGCGGCGACCACATGGCCGAGACGACGCTGGCCGAAGGCGCCGTATCATTGCAGCGCGCCGACGGCAGCAATCTGATCCGGTTGCACCCCGGCCAGCGCGCCATCTACGATACGCAGGACGAACAACTCGAAATCAAGGAGGTCCCCGTCGGAGATCATCTGGCCCTGAGCTACGGTATCATCACACTCGACGGCGTTCCGCTCCGGCAAATCGCCGACCGCATCGAGGAGCTCTACGGCGTAAAACTGCGTCTGATCGACGACGATGCACCCGATGCCAACTACAATTTCAGTTTTCAGAAAGACACCCCGATCGAAGACGTGATCGAATTGTTACAATTCATCTCAGGCACACGTTTCGAAATCCTGCGGTATCCCGATTCCGACTGAATCCGCGCGCCGGAATCGGTTGCGATCCCTGTCGGCTACCGCTCCCGCAAGGGAACAGGAACAGACGATTGCCCAAACTCATACAAACTTTCATACTAACAACCTAATCACTACTCATCCATGAAAAAAATCTGTTTATTCCTGACGGGATGGTGTCGGATGCTTCTGTGCGTCGGGTTGGCTGCATTGCCGTCGGCGTCGCTCGGTGCAAGGGGCGAGTTACTCGCCGACCAGCGTCTCAACCTGAACTTGTCGTTCAGCAGCGCATCGCTGCGCGAAGTGGTCTCGGCATTCACCGAGCAGACAGGAGTGGTCTTCTCCTACGAAACCTCGCTCGGCAAACGGACGCTCTCCGACGTGCATGTCGTCATCCAAGACGCTCCACTCGAAGAGATGCTCAATACACTGTTCTACGACACGGGCATCTCTTGGAAGATCAAGGATCACGTGGTGGCTCTCACCGCCATACCCTCGTCGAAAAAAAACGCGTCGACAGGCTCCGCCCCCTCTCCCTCCGCCAACCGTAAGCCGGTCGTGACAGGGCGCGTGATCAATGAAGAAGGCGAACCCCTCGTCGGCGTGAACGTATTGGTGAAAGGCACTACGCAAGGGACGTCGACCGATATCGACGGAAGCTATTCGATCGACGTTGCGGACGACGACGTGCTCCAATTCACCTATTTGGGTTACGGTTCAGCCGAATGGCGCGTAGGCACGCAGACCCGCATCGACGTCGTTCTGAAAGAGGACAAACAGATGCTCGACGAAGTAGTAGTAGTCGGCTACGGTACAGTGAAGCGTCGCGATCTGGTCGGCGCCGTCGATCAAGTCGACAGCAAGGTTTTCTCCGAACGTTCGAATCCGAGCATCTCGCGGTCGCTGCAAGGCGCCATTCCCAACCTCAACATCTCGATGCGCGACGGCAAACCCTCGCGCGCAGCGACGATCAACATCCGCGGTACCGGTTCGATCGGTTCGGGTGGCGGGGCATTGGTGCTCATCGACGGCGTGGAAGGCGACCTGGAAACGGTCAACCCTCAGGACATCGCCAGCGTCTCGGTGCTCAAAGATGCCTCGTCGGCTGCGATCTACGGAGCACGCGGCGCATTCGGAGTGATTCTGGTAACGACCAAATCGGCCGAAGAGGGCGAAACGAAAGTCACTTACAACGGCAGTTTTTCGCTTCACGCGCGCACGGTCAAGCCACAGCTGGTAACCGACGGCTACGAATGGACGACCGGCTATATAAACGCGTGGAACGGCTATTACAACGGACAGAATCCGCTGCCATCCTACATCAACAACATCGCCCCCTATTCCGATAGCTGGTACAAGGAACTGGCACGCCGCAGCACCGATCCGTCGCTCGAACGCGTGCGCATCAACGACAAGAATCAGTACGAATACTTCGCCAACACCGACTGGATGGACGCTTTCTACAAGGATTTCAACTACTCGCACGAGCACAATATCAGCGTATCGGGCGGCAATCAGAATGCGGACTATTATGTATCGGGCCGTTTCTACGATCAGGACGGCATTTACCGCGTGGGCGACGAACGTTACAAACAGTACAACGTCCGCGCCAAAGGCAACATCCGCATCCGTCCCTGGCTGCGGTTGAATAACAACATGGATTTCACGGTGGTGGACTACCACCAACCGATGCTCTATTACAGTCTCCAACTTCCGCAGCGCATGATCGAACACGGAGGACAGCCGATCAACCCCATCACCAACCCCGACGGGACGTGGACTTATGCCGCCGTACTGAACGGTTACGCAGGCTTCGCCGAAGGATCGAGCTACCAGCAGGACGACAAATTCACCATGAAAGACAAACTGGGCATCGAGATCGACGTGGTGAAGGACGTACTGAAAATATCGGGCGATCTCTCCTACCTTTTCGCCCGCAACAAACGCGAGCGTGTGACCAACATGTATACCGGTTACCGAGGCCCCGACACTCCGATCACGGTTAACGAAAGTCAAGGCAGTACGCTGGAAAATCTGCGCCAGGACACGAACTACCTGTCGAGCAACATTTACGGAGAATACACGCCGAAACTCGGCGACGACCATACGCTCAAGCTGCTCGCCGGCTGGAACCTCGAAACGAAGAAATACCGCGGAACGACCATCAAGCGCGAAGGGCTGACCGTACCCTCGAAACCGAGTTTCGGTCTGATGGACGGTCTTACCAGCGATCCCGTCGTTTCGGGATACGACTGGAGTTACGTGGGCGCCTTCTTCCGTGCCAACTACGGCTATCAAGGCAAATATCTGGCTGAATTCAGTTGCCGCTACGACGGCTCTTCGAAATTCCCCGAAAACTCGAAATGGGGCTTCTTCCCCTCGGCTTCGATCGGCTGGCGCCTGTCGGAAGAGAAATTCATGGAGTGGTCGCGCAACTGGCTCGACAATTTCAAGATACGTCTCTCGGCCGGTTCGATGGGCAATGGCAACATCGACCCCTACAAATACATCGACTACATGACCATCAAAACCTCGACGGTCGTCATCGGCGACGCACTGGGCTCCTATACGACGGCTCCCGGAGCCATTCCGCTCTCGCTGACGTGGGAGACGGCGACCACCTACGACGTAGGCTTCGACATGGATCTGTTCCGCAACCGGTTGTCGATCGGATTCGACTGGTACCGTCGCTATACCACCGACATGTACACCGTCGGCGTGAGCCTGCCCTCCGTTTACGGCACCGACGCACCCAAAGGCAACAACGCTTCGCTCAAAACCAACGGCTGGGAACTCTCGGTCGGTTGGCGCGACAGTTTCGAACTGGGCGGCAAGGCTTTCAGCTACAACGTCAAAGCGATGGTATGGGATGCCCGCACATGGGTGACCGAATACATCAACCCGACGGGCGCACTGGGCGATTACTACGAAGGCAAGGAGCTGGGCGAAATCTGGGGCTACCGCGTAGAAGGTCTTTTCCGCGATCAGGAAGACATCGACTCGCACGCCGAGCAGTCGTTCTTGCAAACGCTCGACAAGGTGACCCGACCGGGACAAGTCAAATTCGCCGACCTGAATCAGGACGGTAAAATCGATCGGGGCGCCTACACGACCGCTGATCCGGGCGATCTTACCGTCATCGGCAACGAAACACCCCGTTACTGCTATGGCATCAATCTGGGATTCAACTGGAACGGTATCGGCATCTCGACCTTCTGGCAAGGCGTCGGCAAAAAGGATTGGTATCCGCGTTACGACTCGGGATTCTTCTGGGGCCAGTACAACCGTCCGTTCGGCTACATGCTCAAACAGCACACGGGCGACAAGGTCTATCGCGAAGAGCTCGACAACTGGGACACGGCCTATTGGCCCCGCTACACGACCTACCAGACCCACCAGTCATCGGTCAACCGTCCGCTGACGATCAACAACGACCGCTATATGCAGGATGTGTCGTATATCCGGCTGAAAAACATCACGGTCGACTATACCTTCCCCGATCGCATCTGCAAGAAACTACACATCAAAGGGTTAAAAGTATGGGTGTCGGGCGAGAACCTATGGACCTATTCGCCCATGTTCGAACACTGCGACAACTACGATCCCGAAGTGATCAACGCCGGTGACTCGGATTTCCGCACCTCCGAAGGCGACGGTTACAGTTATCCGATGCTGCGTACCGTGACACTGGGAGTCAACCTTTCCTTCTAACCTGCAAAAAATACGAACGATGAAAAAGATATTCATGCTCTTGGCGAGCGTCGCGCTCTTCGGTTCCTGCGAGGATTTTCTCTCGAAGGAGGATCCCAACAAAATCGACGCGCCGAGCTATTTCCGCAACGAAACCGATCTGCAAACCTACGTCAACGGCTTTCTGCAAACGATGAGTCCTACCGCCGCCTCCGTGGCCACGGGCGACGCCCGTACCGACTGCCTGGCATGGCGCGGCGAATACCAGTTCCTCACGGACAACTTTGATGCCGACGACCAGTCGGGCTGGGGAACGAGCGATTGGGAGGATCTGCGCAACATCAACTATTTTCTCGACAACTTCCGACAGGCGGCCGTCAGCGAGACAACGCTCGCTCACTACGAGGGCGTCGCCCGTTTCTGGCGTGCCTATTTCTATTGGAACAAGGTCAAGACTTTCGGGGCAGTGCCCTGGTACGATTCGACGATCGATTCCAACGACCACGAGGCGCTTTACAAGCCTCGCGACAGTCGCGAATACGTGATGCGCAAGGTACTCGAAGACATCGAATTCGCCAGCACGTACTGCACATCGAGTTCGGCTCTGGAAGTCAACTCCGTGCAGATCACCCGATACGTCGCATTGGCACTCAAAGCCCGTATCTGCCTCTATGAAGGCACCTTCCGAAAATATCACGCGAACGATCCCTCGACAGGGAAACCATGGACGGCGGACGAAGCGGAGACCTATCTGCGTGCAGCCGTGAGTGCCTGCAACGAACTGATGACCAGCAAAAAGTATTCGCTGGTCTCCGATCCGGCCAACGTTTCGACGCAGTACCGGAAGCTCTTCACGAGCGAATCCGTCTTCACGCAAGAGGTAATCTGGGCCCGCGTCTACAATGCCGAATTGAACGCGACACACAACCTCAACTCCAACTTCATCGTGCAACAGTACGGCAGCTACTCGCTGACCAAACAGTTCATCAATACCTATCTCAACCTCGACGGTTCGCGTTTCACCGACAAACCCGGCTATGAAAAGACCGCATTCATCGACGAGTTCGAGAATCGCGACTACCGCCTGATGCAAACCGTCCGCTACCCAGGCTACACTCGCAAGAACAACGGAACGGATACCCGCTATGCCCCCGATTTCGGCTACTGCGTGACAGGCTACCAGCCGATCAAATGGGTGATCGACGACACGAGTCTCGACAGCAACACCTCGCCCTGCTCCACGTCGATCCCGATTATTCGTTACGCCGAAATCCTGCTGACCTACGCCGAAGCGAAATGCGAGTTGGACGAATTCGACGAAACAGTCTGGAACGAGACGATCAAACCTCTGCGCGAACGCGCCGGTGTCGACGGAACGATGCCTGCTACGGCCGATCCCTACATGATCGAATATTTCCTCGGTACCGTCACCGACAACGCATTGCTCGAAATTCGCCGCGAACGCGGCTGCGAATTGATATTGGAAAACGTCCGCTGGGACGATGATATGCGTTGGGGTATGGGCAAACTGGCCGAACGGCCCTGGTACGGCGTCTATGTAGGCGAGCTGGACAAAGCATACGATATGGACGGCGACGGGAAGGACGACGTCTGCTTCGTGCGCAAGGAGCCCGAACGCCCGCAGGCCGGCATCACCTATCGCGTGCTGGGCGACGATTTCTCGCTGACCGACGGCGACAGTGGTTACATCGAGTGCTACATCCGCATGACGCGCAAGTGGGACGATAAAAAATATGTGCGCCCCATACCGACGACAGCACTCAACGACAACCCCGCACTGGGACAGAACTACGGATGGGAAAAATAATAACGTACCAAACACCACGAATATCACCATGAAACGAATCAATAAATGGACCTTGCTGCTGACCGCAAGTTATTGCGTACTGGCCGTCGGGTGCAAGGACGACGAAGGGAGTTACCTCGTTCGCGAAACCGATATCATCCAGTTTTCGAGCAATCTGGCCTCTTCGCAGCGCATCACGCTGCGTTGCAACGGCGCATGGCGCTCGGTCGTACCCGAAGATGCCCAGTGGCTCTCGACGACTCCTTCGGAGGGCGTCGGTACGGGCGAATTCGAATGGATCACCGTTTCGGCCACGCACAACCGCTCGGCCGAACGCACAGCAACGCTCTACTTGGAATGCAACGGCGTACAATATCCGATTACGGTGACACAAGCCAACGGAGCGATCATCTACGGCACACCGACGCTTGACGGAAATCTCATCGAGGGCGAAGCGTCGGAAGCCAGCATCCGGTTCACCTACTCCAACGCCTACGGCGACGAGACGATTGCGGTGAAATGCACGCCCAGCGGCGACTGCGACGGGTTGTCGGTAGCCGGCACCTCGTTCGAACTGACCAACGGCGGCGCAACGCTGGCGCTCGACATCGAGGGTACGCCGACGAAACCCGGATACGCCACCTTCGCCGTGAGCGTCGACGATCAGCCGATCGGCGAGGTGCGCGCCAAGGTCTACTCCGTCAGCGAAATGCCCGTCGAAGGACTGCCCGTACAGTGGCGTTTCAGCGAAATCATGGGCGGCGATCCCGAAAAAACGGATCTGCAAAAGCGTCAGCCCGAGTGGACGACCGACAAACATACGCTCAACTCCGATGTCGGTTCGGCCACCATCACGGTCGTCGAAGCCGAAGGCAAAACCGCGACAGCACTGAACTCATGGGGCTACAACAACGGCCATGCTTACATCAAAGGTCTCTATTACAACGACTATTGGCTGATGACCATTCCGGTCAAATACGTCGCTTCGGGCACCGTCCTCAATGCGAAAGGCTGCTTCGGCGGATCGGGTTCGGCCGCAGCGTTCTTCCTGCTCGAATACTCGGCTGACGGCCTGACATGGCATCAGGCCGACGGCGCGAAGACGGAGACCTTCACCATCAAGGAGAAGCCGGTCGAGGCCATCTATCACGTGCAGGCTTGCGACGTACCGAAATTCCCCGACGACGCGGCATGTTCGTTCGACTGCACGTTCCCCGTCGAAGTGGATATTCCCAACGGCAACCTCTACATCCGCTTGCGGGTCTCGGCCAACATCCGTATCACACAGAACAACACCATCACGACGGGCGGAGGAGGTTCGAACCGTCTGGCAAAGACATGGTCGGTTTCCGTAGTCGAGTAATCGAAAAACAACGAATAGCATGAAAAAACAGATCATTGCGACGCTGCTCCTATTAACGACGACGGCGTCGAACATCGGTTGTACGGACGATAGTCCGGCACAAATTACCTCGCTCAAACTCAATCGCACGGAACTTACACTCCAACCCGGCGAAACCTTTCAACTGGAAGCCACGACCCGACCTGCCGACGCCGGCGTACCAATCAAATGGAGCAGTTCCAACGAGGCGGTGGCGGCGGTCGACGAACGAGGACTCGTCACAGGCACAGGTTACGGCGCCGCCCTCGTCACGGCACGCTACGGCAGTTACTCGGCCAAATGTTCCGTAACGCTGAACGCAGAACAAGTTTGGGATCCTTCGCAGGCTCTCGCGACTCCGCTCTCATCGGACATCGTTCACAGCAAGAACGTCCTGCTGTATGCACCCCGCCGCATTTTACAGGGTTTCGACATCCTCCCGAACGGCGAGATCTACTACTCACAGGTCGGCAGCAACGCCTACACGCTCAATATCTGTCGGGCAGCAGGCCCCAACCAGAACGCCCAGGACGAAGTGATGATCCTCAAACATTTCGGCCACGGCACGCAGATCGTCGCCGAGAAAGCCTCAGACGGAAAGACTTACATTTGGCTCAACAGCAATGCCTCGGTCGACGACAGCGGCGAATACGGCAACAACTGGTCGTTCTCGCGCGTGGAGTTTGTACCCGGAACGAACGAAGCAGACGGCTATGCCGGCGATACCTTCTTTCTGAACAAGGAACAGCAGTACGATCAACAGGTGGCCGTCGATTTCGATGCACGCCGATTGCTGGTGGGTTCGCGTAAATCGGGCGTGCGCCATTTCTGGATTTTCGACCTCGACGAAGTGCTGGCCCTTCCACTCAAGGAGATGACCGTATCGGTCACCGTAGGCGGAGGTACGGGCGACGGCGAGAAGCAGACCGTCGAACGCAAGATCATGGGACACGATTTGAACGACTGCCGCGTACTGGGCAATTTCTCGTTCTCCTCAGGTACAGACAAGGAGCACGACGTCTACTCCTATTCGCATCAGGGACACGAAATCAACGGCGACTACATCTATTTCTACGAAGGAAATGCCGTCGAGAATTCGGATGATCCCGGTACCTATCAATCGAAGGCCTATGTCACCGTGTTCAACTACAACGGCCGAATCGTCGTACCACGCACCGAGGTAGCCGCTATCTCCGATGTGAACGGACTGGCCTCCGAAGGCTTCACGCAAACGGGTTACGCCGAAGGCGAATGCATCAAAGTCAAGGAGGGCAAACTCTATCTGGGAATGGCATGCCGTGACGGATCGTCGAGCAACCGGTACGCCAACATTCTGGTATACGACTGCGTGAAAAAGCAGTGATTCCAAACCTGCATGGTGACGGCCGGCTCTGCGTGACGCAAAGCCGGCCGTCCACGTTTTTCGACCGGACCGAAGTCCCGAATGTATTCTTCTCCACCGTCGTTTCGCCCGACAGAATCGTCACGGAACCGCGAACACGAAAACTTTTCGGGCCAAACAATCCACCAAAGCATGCGATCACGAACGATGATCCCTCCGATCCCAACCATCCACTCGGCATGAAAAATACGCTTCCTTCTCTCCTCGTGCCTCCCATTCGGCATACACGCCGCATAGCAGGACTGCATCCGCGAATTGCTCCGCCGCGATCCCCGACCCGCGTGTCTTCATGGCCGTCCTCTATTCACTGGCGGCGATCACGCCCGATACCGAATTCGGACTGTCGTTCTACGACTATTTCACCGAAGAGGAGCGGTTCGCCCTGTGGCGTGTGGCCAACCTGCGGGAATACCTGCCCAAAATGAACTCGGCGCCCAGCCGCGGGCTGTCGATCGACATGGCCAAGCCGCTGATGCGGCAGCTGCTCGGCAGTGCGCAGGAGGCCGTCGACGGCGGCAAGGTCTGTGCAGCGCTCCGCTTCGGGCACGGCGAAGACACGATGCCGCCGAGCGTCATTCTCGAAGTGGCAGCCCCCTACTACGACCGGGAGGATTCCGCACCTATTGCGGCGACAAAATCTCCCGCATGCCGGACATGAAGCCCCTGCCCGAAGTGGAGACCGGTTTACTGATACCGGAAACAGCTCGGACGCACGGTTCCCGCCGCAGTTCATACGACGGAAGCCGTGCGTTTTCCGCCACCGGCTGAGACTCCATCGGCAGAGCGCCCCGCAGCGTCATAACGCGAATTTCGCACCGATGAAATAGGTGCGCGGCGCGGCCGGACCGTAAATGTAGGCCGCGTCCTTCCTCTGACCGAAATCGAGATCGTGCTGGAAACTGTCGAAAAGGTTCTTCACCCCCGCATTCAGTTCGAGTCTCAACTGCCTGGTAAGCGACAGGGTATACGACAGGCGCGCACCCATGTCCCAGAAATCGGGCGTCAGCCGTTCGGTATCCTTTGCAATGAATCCCGCGTTGTGCTGTACGAGCATCCGTCCGGTATAGTTGCCGAAGAGCGACGCCGTGAAACCGCGGGTCAGGGTGCAGACGGCCGTCAGGTAGCCGTAATGGTCGGGCGAACGGAACATCCGCCGCTGAGGCGCGACCTCGTCCGACCACCGTTCGGGTTCGTCGTAGCGACTGCGCTGGAAGGTATAGCCGAGCTGGAACTCGAAACGTCCCGGAATACCGGCCTTGGCCTCCACGCCGATGCCGGCGACGGTGGCGCCCGCCGCATTGCGGCGCTCCTTGATGACGTTGCCCTGTTCGTCCTCGCCGACCTTTTCGAGCGTAAAGAGGTCGTCGAGCAACGTATAGAACCCCTCGACGAGCAGATTTCCCTGCACCCGTCCGAAATTGCGGTAGAGGTCGACCGATGCGCTGAGGCTGTGCGAATATTCGGGCCTCAGGTTCGGGTCGAGGCGGATGACGGCCACCTTGTTGTCCAGCGCGTCGATATGCAGATCCTCGTTATAGGCCTGCGGCGCACGGTAACCGCTGGCATAACTGGCCCGCAGGCCCACCGCCGGCGTCGGACTGTAACGCACGTTGACGCGCGGCGAAAAAACGGCGTTCTTCATCATGTTGTGCTTGTCCACACGACCGCCGACGAGAAAGTTGAGCCGCTCGCTGCGCCACTCGTTCTGGAAGAAAAACCCCGTGCTGCGGGTCGTCTGCCGGAAATCGCGGCCGAATCCGAGATACCTGTCGTCGAGCGCGTTGTAGTTGTACTCCACGCCGGCGGTCAACTCCGAAGGAAGGAAGAGCAACCGCTCGAACGAATAGGTGTACTGCGTGCCGGCGACGAACGTCTCGTCGCCGGTCGCACCGTAGGCATCGGGATTGCGGTCCGTACCGAAATAACTGTCGCGGCCGATGCGCTGCGCCGAGGCATAGACTCCCAGCCGGTGGCGGCCGTCCGGGCTGAACCAGTCGAACTTCAAACCGCCGCCGTCGATCTTGTGGTTCAGCTGTTCGGCGATATCGGCCATGTGGGGCGGCAGATCGAAGGCATTGCCGCCGCGGCGGAACTCATGTATATGGTGATACTCGGCTGTCAGCCGCGTATAAGGCGAAGTCTTGTAGTAGGCACGAAATCCGACCGTCTCGGAATTGAGTTCCGGAATGTCCGAAAAGCCGTCGCCGTTACGGTCGTAGGAGTCGCGGTCGCGGATCATCCCGAAGAGATAGACGCCCGTCTTGTAATCGTCGGAGACGAACGAGCCGTTGAGCGACGTATTGAAATCGGCCGTACCGCCCTCCGAAATATTGGTCGTATTGGCCAGCGTCACCGAGTTGTAGAGCGGCTCCTTGGTGATGATGTTGACCACGCCGCCGATGGCGTTGGCGCCGAACAGAGCCGACCCGCCGCCGCGGATCACCTCGACCCGTTCGATCATGGCCACGGGCAGCTGTTCCAGCCCGTACACCGAAGCCAGCGAACTGAAAATCGGCCGGCTATCGAGCAGCACCTGCGAATATTGCCCCTCCAATCCGTTGATACGCAACTGCGTAGTACCGCAGTTGCCGCAGTTGTTCTCCACGCGCAATCCCGACTGAAAATTCATCGTTTCAGCCAGGTTGCTCGACGCGGTCGATTCGAACAGTTTCGTCGAGGCGACGGAGACGATCGTAGGCGAGAACTTCCGGTTGGTCTCCGTACGGCTGGCCGAAACGACGACCTCCTCCACTGCGAGCGCCGCCTCGTTCAGGGAAAAATTCACCTCGGCAGTCCTGTCGGCGACGATCTCCACCGTCGTTTCGGCCGACCGGTAGCCCACCGACGACGCGACGAGCGTAAAACGTCCCAAAGGCAGGTTTTTCAGGAAATAGTGTCCGGTGGCGTCGGTCGCACACCCGATGGTCGTGCCCTTCACGGCGACAGTCGCATAGGCAAGGTGCTCGCCGCTCTTCGCATCGACGACATGCCCCGTAATATTCGCATCGCTTTGTTTTCCGGTTTTCACGACGGCTTCTCCTGCGGCGAGGCACACCGCAGGCAACAGGAGCACGACAAGTGCTCCGATGATATGTTTTTTCATTGGATGATTCGGATTTGATGAATATACAACAAATGACGGCGAAGACAGGACGAAACGTCCGCTCCGCATTCAGATTCGCAAAAACATCAATCCAGAGGAGGTGCGCGCAAGCCGTAGACTCGCACCGGCATACCGCACCGCGCGACGGGTTTCCGGACTCCGAAGACAAAAGCGGCTCCCGCCTGCCCGAAAACCAGCGCGACGAACGTCGCCGCCGTGGCAATCAGCAACGACAAGTGCGCGATCAGCTGGAACTGCTGCGGCGTGTGGTTGTGACCGGGATTGCCCGAAGAGCCGGAGAAGGGATGCGAATGGACGAAAACGTGTCCGTCGATCCGGTGGACATGCGGAAACAACGTGACACTGCTCCAATACCCCACAAAGAGTAACAGGAGCAACGACGCCGTTATGTTTCGTCCGGTGTTTCGCATCGGGCCAGGAACTTTATGCACAAAGATACGAATAAGCCGAACGCAATGCAAATTTATTTGAACATTGCCGAGCGGGAGTATCTGAGGCGAAGCCAAAGATAGGAGATAATCCGGAAAATCGAGAAGATCACCGGCGTGAAGCGCGCTGACGAAGCGACCGTCGCCCTGATGAGCGACTACCTGAAAGAGCAGGAAAAGCTGGCCGGATGCTCACGGCCTACAACAAGCGACAGGGCTGTTGCGACAACCGCTCTCCGTTCCGACCGAAAAACACATCGGACGAAACCGATCGCGGAAGAAGATACGGAAATACACAATCCCGTGTTTCGTCCGGCCGCGAAAAGCGGGATCACGCCTCCCGCAGATCGGCGAACCAATAGGCGTAGCTCTTCGACGTCCCGTCGTCGAGCCGGACGTCGTAGCTGCGGCTGAAAGGCGTTCCGAGCCGGAACGGCACGGGCGAAGCGAAGATCGGCCCGTCGTAGCAGAAAGTGTGGTACTCGCCGTTCTCGCCGTTGGGATCGGTTCCGGCGGGCAGTGACGCCACGAAATCGCGATCGACGACACGCCCTACGGCGGCACGCCCCAATCCGTCGTCCATCGTCGTCACGACCACCGTTTTCAACCCCGACGCGAGGAAATCCGCCATCACCTCCTGAGAAGATTCTCCCCAGAGCGGTTCGACGACTTCGATGCCGAACGGCGCGAGCTGCCGCTCCCTGTACGCGCGCACGTCGTGCAGGAAAATATCGCCGAAGATGAAGTGCGTCACGCCCCGCGCCCCGAAATGCGCCACGGCACGCGACATCGCCGCTCCGTAATCCGCCATATCGCCGTTCGGAGCCAGATCGAGGCGATACAACGGAATCCCGATCCGTTCGGCCTGCGCCTGCAACAACGCCGCCGGAATGCCGTGCATCGTCGAACGCCGCGTCGAGCCGTCGACGGTCGTCAGCAGCGCGACGATCTCGTAGTCGCCCGACCGCATCGCCCGCCAGAGCGCATGGGCGGAATCCTTGCCGCCGCTCCAGTTGAAAACCGCCCTTATCCGTTCCATACGATATGTCCCGCATTGTGGAAAAATCCGCAGACGAGCGTCAGGTATTCGGGCATACGCCCCTCGACGCCCCATTTCAACTCGATGCCGAAAAGTTCGCGCGCCGTGCGGCCGACGTCGAATCCGCACGCTTCGAGCGAAGGACGCACCCGATCGGGATGACGGCACGGATTCCCGTCGGGACGGGTACAACTGCCTTCCGGACAATGGAGACAGGTGCCGACATAGGCGAACGAACGGCCGCCGATGCGCCGCTCCATATCGAGCAGCCGTGCTTCGATCCGCTTGCGCTCGGGACGCATCAGCCGGCCTGCCTCCGACAGGGGCAGTCCCTCCTGCTCCGGCACGATCTTCGTAGCGACGACAAGCGCCGTCGCATAGCCCGACAGATACTCCTCGACGGAGAACCCGAAGGGCGGACAACCCCAGCTGCTCCCGTAACTGGGGCAGGCGCGGCAATATTCCGCAATCCGCTGCGCATCGCGGAAACGGGCGACGTAATCGGCCGCAGGCAGCTCAACCGCGGAATCTTCGGCACGATATCGGTATAAAAAATTCATACGGCAAAATTAGTCGATCCGGCGGCTCGAAACGGGATTTTTCGAAAAAAATTTCGTCTTTTCGAACCGTTTTTCGGACTCAATCCCTATATTTGCCCCAGATTTGGTCTTCCGTCCGTTCGCAAAACGACGGAATGAAAAGGGAATCGGGTGCAAATCCCGGACAGTCCCGCTGCTGTGAAGCTCCGCGACGTTACGAACATCTCAGCCACTGGTCCGCACGGATCGGGAAGGCTTCGGAAACAGGAGTCAGTCAGAAGACCTGCCAGATCGATTCGACGTCGGAGAACCTCGTGGACAGGGTATCCGATTCCGGTTGCAAATCGCATCGGCTGCCAGAGCGTCGTTCATTTTCATGCTCCTTTTCCCGCCTCGGCAAAGCGCGAACAAGTTCGGCTCTGCGCTCGGCTTAACGAAAAGGTCGAATTGCATTCTTCGTCTCTTTGCAGCGATACGATGCGCCGTCCGGACACATCGTCCGCCCCGTTTCCGGACGGGACGGATTCGGGGAAACAGACTGCGAATACCGTCGTACTCCGGTACGGCGAATCCGCTCCCGCGAACTGCGCCGGCAGGCCGAGCGCCGCAGCGGATCGAAGCGACCGGTGAATTTTTGAAGATAAACCTCTAAAACGTAGAGTTATGAATATCGTTTTGTACGGAATTTCAGAGGAACTGGCACAACGCACGGCCATGCACTACGGCTTCGCCTTGTGCCGCCCGTTCGAGACCGGAACGGAAGAAGAAAACCGGTTCTGGCTGCAACCCCGATTGGAGAACGAGGAGGAGTTGCTCGCCTTCATCGAACGCATGGCGCAACACGACGAACAGATCGCGGCCGTCGTCGCCGCACCGACCGAGGCGTCGACCGAGACGCCGATGGGGGATTTCAATGCGGTACTCTACGCTACGCGCACCGACAAGCTCTTCACGCTCGGCACCGCCACCGGTGGCGCCGTCAACAACGCCGTCAGCGACCAGACGCCCGAATACGAACTCGCGCGCATCATCGAAACGCAGCTGGGACGCGTCTGCGCCCACGAAGGGCTCTGAAAGAATTCTTTGTCCGCCGCGCCCCGCACCCCGTGTTTCGACGCGGGGAAGGCCGTCCGCCGCGGTGAAAACAACCCGCCGCCATCCGGTCCGGCGACCGCACCGCCCCCTACTTCCGGCATATCCGGACGAAACCCGCGCCGGAGCGCCCGCCCGCAGCATACGGAGCCACCCCGCAGGATTCGCACCCCCGCCCGATCCCGAAAACAGACCGGCCGTTCCCACGACGCCCCTTCTACCTTCTCCTGCCCCAGCGCGGCCGGATATCGAGGAAGAGTTCGTAATTCAGGCGCGGCATCGGACGCGAAAGCACCGATTCGTACTCCTCGTTGAAGAGATTGTTGACCACCCCCTTGACCGTGAAGTCGGCCCATCGCAGCGAAAAGGCCTTTTCGAGCGAAACGTCACTCATGAAATAGGGTTTCACGCGGCCGATCTTCGTCTTCATGCTGTTGTCCGACGTGGTGAAGCGTTCGCTGTAATAACACCACTTGTAAATGAACCTCCACGACCTGTAAGTCAACCGTCCGGTCACCGAAGCCGAATATTCGGGGATATAGACCAGTTGCTTGCCGATCGCCTTGTCGTACCAGTCGACCGGATCGCCGTTGTTGATCGAGGGCGTCCACGAGAAATTGCCGTCGGCGTTCAACTGCCAGTCGGGCGCCGGCTGCCAGTCGAGCCCCGCCTTCAACTCGACGCCGTAGGCGTGCACCTCCTTGATGTTCTTCGGAGTCCAGAATCCCTTGAAGGTGGGCAGCCAGACGATCCAGTCGTCGATGTAGGAGTCGAACCATGTCGCCTCGCCGTGCAGCGAGTAGGAGCCTCCGCGCCCCACGGCGAACGAAACGCCGCCGTCGTAACTGATACCGTGCTCCTTTTTCAGGTCGGGATTGCCGCCCGGCAGGAAATAGAGGTCGTTGAGCGTCGGGAAACGGAAGTTACGCGACACGGAGGCTTTGGCCACCACCCTGCCGCGGTGCGAAAGCACGTAATCGGCGAAGAAGGCGGGGATGACCGGCGTCCAGTCGTCGCCGAACATCTCCTCGCGCAGCGCCAGCGACAGCCCCAGCCGGTCCGTCGGCTGGTACTTGGCCGAAACGTAACCCGACAGCTCGACGCGCCCCTGATCGTAGCCGACCTGCACCTTCTTGCGGTTGCCGCCGAGCTGCTGCGGATCTTTCATCGGCAGGACGTTCTTGTCGACGCTTTCGACCAGATGCTGGTGCACCGAAAGGTCGGCCGTAAAGAGCCACTTGTCGCCGACGGAATATTCGCCCTCGACCTGGCCGAAAAACGTATCGATCCGGCTGCGCGAGCGGATCATCTGCGCCATGTTGCCGTTGCCGAGCGACTTCTCGAAATCGTAGGCCATCCACGTATGGATATACCCCGCCTTGGCTCCTACCTTCCAATTCTCGCGGAGATGATCCCACTGCAAGATGCCGCGCAGCGTCTGCTCGCGCTGCACGTTGGAGTAGTCGTCGTCCTCCTTGTGGTCGACCGACAGCATCGGGACGCCGCGCGACGAATGGACGTACCACGCCTGCAATCCGAAACGGTTGCCGTCGCCGGAATTGTAGTAAAGTTCCTGCAACAGGTGCAGATCGTGGTAGGCGCCGCTCTTGTTGCGTTCGACGGGATAGTAGGAATCGACGATATTGCGATCGTCGTCGTAGACGTTCAGTTTCTTGTTGTAGTTTCTGTACCTGAAATCGTTCGGCGACGAGGAATAGACCACGCGCGTCGAACTCTGCCAGCGGTCGCCGCCGTAGGTCAGGCGCAGGAACTCGTCGAAGGTCGAGAACGACCCGACGCCCTGGACGTACTGCAATCCGAATCCCCGCCGGTCGGCCGGCCGCGTCGAGAGCTTGACCGCACCTCCCAGGCCGCCGCCCGTCTCGTTGACCGACGAGGTGCCGTGCAGCAGCGAGGCGTCGTCGATGAAGTAGGAGGGAATCATCGAAAAGTCGGTCATGCCCAGCATCGGCGAATTGATGCGCATCCCGTTCCACGTCACCTGCGTGTGCGACGGCGACGTACCGCGGAACGCCACCGTCGAGAGCGTGGCCCGGCCGTACTGCTTGACGAAGATCGAAGTGTTGAAAGTCAGCACGTCGGCCATCGACAGGGCGATGTTCTCATGGAGCACGAGCGTGTCGAGCCGGGTTTTCTGCACGCCGATCTCCTTCATCGGACGGCGTGCCGTCACACCGATCTCGCGGATCGGCACCACGAACGAGGGATTGTCGTTCCACCACCCCTCGCGGGATTCGGTCTGCCGCCGCTCCTGCCCGTAACAGAAGCAGGAGGCAGCGCAGAGAATAATCGTCAGGATATGCTTCATGGTCTTCCGGTCTGGCCGCCGAGCATCTGTTCATACGTGGGATTCTCGCCGCAATTCTCCACCCGCCACGTCGCGTCCGAGAGCGACGGCAGCGCTCCTTCGAAGGTCGAAAAGTCAGTCGCCGACGAAAGGTTGCCGACATAGACCGATCCGACCTGTCGCAGGGCGGAGAAGTCGAGTGCAGTCACCGTCCGGTTCTTGTAGCTGGCATGTCCGACGAAGAGTTCGCCCGTCACCGTTTCCAGCGCGGGGAAGCGGAACGCGGCGACCCGATCGGTGGAGGCATTCCACGTCGAGAGCAGCATGTTGCCCCGCACCTCTTTCAGCTTCGGCAGCACGAACGCTCCCGTACAGCCGCTGGGCATCGTATAGAAAGCGTAATCGCTCGACGCATCGTCCGAAACGCCGAGGCCATCGCCCACACGCTCCAATTCCGGAAACGCGAGCGAAGCGAACGACGACACGTTGACATAGAACGCCAACTGCCGCCCGATGCTCCGCAGTCGCGGGAACGACGCCGAGTTGGCGGCTCCGGTCTTGCCGCAGTTCTTGCAGAGCAGCGTACCCCGCACCTCTTCGAGCGCCGGCAGCGAGAGCGCGAAGGCCCGCTGCGTCCCGCAGTTTTCGATCAGCAGATCGGTGCAGGCGGCCACGGGGAGCGAAAGCGCGGAGAGACCCTTGAACCCGACGACATGCAGGACGTCGAGCCGCTCGAAGCCCGACAGCGCGAAGGGCATCGTCTCCGGCTGCGGTGCAAGCGCCGCCGCATCGAGCGACAGCGATCCGGCGAATCCGCCGCCGCGCAGCTCCGTCAGCTTCGGTGTCGAAACGAACCGCAGCGTGACGGCGCTGTGCTCCGAAAAGGCGTATTTCGAGAGATCGAACACCCCGGCGAGGCCCGGCAGGTCGTCGAGCGTGAGGTCGCCGCCGATGGCCGTGAGACGCGGCAGCAAGGCGCCGAAATCGGTGACGGCGGGCAGCGAAGCCAGCCGCACGTCGCCCTCGAACCGTTCGACAAGCGGCAGGTCGACCGTTTCGACGGCCGGACATCCCTCGACGGAGAACGACCCGGCCGCGGCAAGCCGAGGCAGCGAGATCGTCCGGAGCGCAGGACAGTCGGTCAGCGCGACCGCCCCGACGGTTTCGATCAGCGGAAACTCGCACGAAGAGGTCAGCGCAAGCTCCTCGTAGGCGATCGAACCGACCGAAACCAGCGCACCGAAGGTCGTCGCGAGCTGTCCCAGCTTGCCGAAGCGTGCCACGGACAGTTCCCCGCCGACACGCTGCAATTCGGGAAAATACATCTGCTCGCACGGCGCCTTGGCCGCGTTGCCCGTCGACCCCGCGAGCCGCATGTCGCCGCCGACCGACTCCAATTCGTCGGCCACGATCTCGACGAGCGCGTCCGAACCGACCGCGAAGGCCCCGTCGACGCGCTGCAACGCCGCGAAAACGACCGACCGCACCGCCGTACCGCAGAGTTGCAGATCGCCCGCCACCTCGCGCAGGGCAGGCAGTTCGATCCGCTTCAATGTCTCATTCGGCGCCCCCGCACTGCCGATGCACAGCGACTCGCACCGGCGCAATCCGGCCAGTCCCGCCAGATCCTCGCCCCGATAGGCGTTCGTGACCGTCAGGTCGCAGCGCACCGAGACCAGACCGGCCAGGCCGTCCAGATTCACGATCGCCTCGCCGCCCTCGACGCCGATCGTGAGGTTGCCTTCGACGATATTGATCCGGCTCGCGGCGAAGGCATCCACCTCGGCCTGCGTGCGCAGCGTCAGGTTTCCCCCGGTCGCAACGTCGGTACGATTGACCGTGTAAATATACGTGCGGTCGCTCTGGCCGTAGGAGCTGACCAGAAACTGCCACTCCTGCGACCAGTCCCTAATCGTCGCCGGATCGGGATGGATCGACGCATGTTCGCACAATTCGTAATGCACCTCCGCCTCGTCGAGCGATGCGTCGTAGGGAACGTCGACAGTGATTCGCCCGTCGTGGACGACCGCCTCGTAGGTCGCTTCCCCCACCGTCAGCGAAAAGGCCGTGACGTAGTTGTCGCCGTTCCACACCAGCTCGTCCGCCGTCTTGTCGTCGCAGGCCCCGCACAGCAAGGCGAAGCAGCCGCATATCCATAATCTCTTCATAATCGTCCGTTATTTGCCCTGATTGAGATTCTCGTCCGTGAAACCGAATACCTCCGTGGAGTTCTCGCCCAGCCAGCCGGCCTTGGCGTTGACGCCGGTCTGCACCTTGACGAAGTCGATGTAGGCGAGGTTCGCCGGCTCGCCGTTCCCGTCGACGGCGTTCTCGATCTTGAAATAGGTCTTCATGGCCCCCGCCCCCGCATTTTCGTCGTCCGAAAGCCGGTCTTCGCCGAAGTTGTCGGCATACCCCCAATCGTAGGAGTCGTTGACCCAGTAGGAGCCGTTGCCCGACTGGTCGTAGGTGCGGCTTTCGAGGCAGGTTCCGTAGAGGACGTAACTCTCGGCATCGATCCAGTTGGGGTAGTAGCTGGGCTGGTCGTGGTACGCTTTCAGATAGTCGATCTTGCCGCTGACGCCGCGATTGTCGCGCCACTGCACCGAAGCGCCCGAATAGGTCGGGCGGTAGTAAGTGACCGCATAGTCCCGAAGAGTCTCCTCCTTGCCGAACTCCGAACCTTTGAGTTCGTACCACTCGTCGTCGGGCAGCGTATTGCCGTTGGTATCCTGCATCACCCAGACGATGCCCGGTTCGGACGATCCTTCGAAGGCGTTGCCCGTAATCGAGAAATTGTAGCCGCCGCGATAACCCTCCGACGAATTGTCGATGCTGTGGTCGAACCCGACGACGATGTAGCCGCCCCAGCCGCCGAGCGACACCCACGTCCCCTTGCGCAGCCGTTCTTCGGCATAGGCGACGGCCGCTTCGGGCGTGGTCTCCGCACCGGTGAACCCTCCCGAAACGAGTTCATTGATGAATTGGCCGGGCGCAGGCGTATATTCGTAGACCTTCGTCCACGACACTTCGCTGGACGGCGTGGCCGGACGTCGGAAAGCCCCCTCTTCGTCGCAGCATTCGACGCTGTACTCCACCGTCGCTCGTACCTCGCCGGTCGACCTCACCCCTTTCGCCACCGCCGCCGCAGGTTCGTCCGAGCTGTCCGTCACCGTGAAAAGCAGCTTCTTCACTCCTTTGCCGGACGGCGTATAGGTGCAGGCGAGTTCCGTCGAGATCTCCTCGCCGTCGACCGTCCAGCTGTAACGGGGATTCCGGCCGTTCCAAATCGAGGGACGCAGCGTGATCGACCGCCCGAGCGGCACGGTACGTGTCAGCCCGTCGTAAAGCCGTCCGATCGGAGGCACCGTCACCGAGACCGGAAGCGCCTCGGTCACCTCCACGCGGATGCTCTTTTCGTCGGCCCCGTCCTCGTTCTCGGCCCGCAGGCGGAGTTCGTATTCGCCCAACGCCTGTTCGCAGAACTCGTAAGTCTGCTCGCGCCCGACCTCCTCCGCCTCGGCAGCCCCCGGACGACGCATCGTCCAGCGGTAGGTCGCCTTCTCGCCCCACCGCACGTCCGGCGAGATCTCGTAGACATGCCCCCGCACGACCTCCGCCCCTTCGGAGAGGACGATCACGGGCGGCAGGATTCGGTAAACCTCCACGCGCGTCTGTTCGCGCGTCGTCCCCTGGGGCGTGGTCACCTCCAACTCGATGTAATAATCCTCCTTCTCCTCGCCCTCCACCTCGTCGATGACGTAGGTCAGCACGGGTTCGGTCGAGATGATCCGGCCCGTCTTCTCCAGCTTCCACGCATAGACCGCACGGTCGACGTACTCATAAGTCGGGGCGATGGTAAACTCCCGCCCCACCTTGGCGGTGTAGACGCCTGTATTGACATCGAAGGCGATGACCGGAGCCTGCGCCTCCTCGCGCGTGATGATGTCGTCCTTGTTGCAGGCGACGGCCGCCGCGGCAAGGAGCGCAAAACAACTGAAACGTATTCTGTTCATGGTTTATCGGTTTTCAACGCCAACAGAAGGCGCCGGGGATAATCCCCACATAAAATTCGTCGAGCAGTTCGCCTTCGGGCGAATAGCGCAGGATGACCCCGTCCTGCACGTAGTCGATCGCGTCGGCCACGTAGACCTCCGAATTGAACGGATTGACCGTCAAGCCGTAATAGAGCGTATTCTGATAGGGCACGAAGGGTTTCACCGGAAAGTTCGTCGCCGTGACGGGCAGCCGCCAGATCGCCTTGTTGATGAAGTAGAGCGTGTCGCGCGTACCGTTGAGCTGCACCTCCGAGGGCCAGTCGCCGAACTTGAACTTGAACTGCTTCTCGACCTTCCGCGTCGCGGCGTCGATGCAGTAGAGCGACGGCGCCTCGTGACCGTAGGGCGACCCCTCGTAACCGCCGTCGGTCACCGTCCAGATCTTGTTGTACTTGTCCATGACCAGCGACGTGGGCTGGATGCCCACCGTGATCTCGTCGCAAACGGTGTCGGTCTCGGTGTCGATCACCAGAATCCGGTTCTGGTAAGACCAGCAGTTGGTGAAGACATACTTGTCGTACTGCACCATCTGCTCGGTCGAACCCGTCTCGAAATCCATGTCCGTCTGGATATACCCCGTGATCTCGTAAGTCCGGGGGTTGACGATATAGATGCGCGGATCCCAGATCTGGGTGACATAGGCCTTTTCGTCGCTCAGGAAGTGGATGTAGCGCGGCGAAGTGAAGCCCTCGATACGCCCCACCTCCTTGAAGGTGTCGATGTCGATCGCGTAGATCACGCCCGAATTATTGACCACGATCCAGCCGATGCCGTCGCGGATGACCATCGACTGCGCCACATCGCCCAGTTTGAAGCCGTTGGCACGGAAGAATATCTCGTTCTCGACCTGTTTCTTCTCCGGATCGTAGTAGGAGAGCGACGCGTTGCCGTACATGAAGTTGCCCTCGTTGGTGATGAACAACCCCGATCCGGTAATCCCGAAATCCTCCACTTCGTAAGGCCCGTAATCCATACATGCGCCGCCGAACGCCGCACATGCGAGGATTGCGAACCATCGCTTGAACTTCGTAAAACTCATATCCCTATCGGTTGATCCACTCCTCCGTGAAGCGGTAGGCGAAATCGACGCCCGCCGGACTCGCCTTTTTCTGATAATAGCTGCCGTACTCCACCGCATCGCTGCGCGAAACGTCGTAGAGGTGGATCCGGCTGTTCGTATAGGAGGATTTCCCCACCCACAGCTGCTCGGTCGTGGGGTGCACGCCCATGTAGCCGTAGATGAGCGAACCGCCCTCGTGGTTGCCGTCGATGTCGGCCGTGATATAGTCCCAGTCGACCTGCCCCGTTTCGTAATTGTAACGCATCGCCTCGGTCGCACTGAAATCGCTCTTGCCGATGAAGTAGAGCCACGGCTGCCGGAAGCTGGCGCAGAGCTGGACGTTCGGCGAAGCCGTGCCGGTGCGCAGCTTCACCGTCTCGGGCAGCGTCTGCTCCGAGACGACCTCTCCTTCGGCGTCGAACGCCACGATCATCGCGGGCGATTTCCAGACGACGTTGCCGTAGTAGCCCAAGTCGCCGTCGATCTCGAACTCGCCGGTGAAGACGGCGTAGATCTTCCCGTCGGCTCCCTTGGCCAGGTCCTTGACCTGCCGGTCGGGATAGGTGTGCTCCCTGACGACCCGATCGGTCGCAGAGTCGATGACGATCACCGAATTGCCGCGTCCGGCGAAGACCTTTCCGCGCGAAACGGTCATGCGCGCCTTCGTGGCGCCGGTCTTGGTGAAGACACCATAGGTATCCGGAATATCGGTCGTGGCGATCACGCCCGAAACCAGGTTGACGGTACGGATGCCCGAATGCGACTCCATGTCCGACGTCGAATACTGGATATACCCCTTTTCGGGACTTACCGCAACGATGTGCTGCGGCCAGCAGAGCGTCGACTTGGTACCCGACGATGAAGCGACCTGCGCATAGAACGGCATGTCGCGCGCAAGGATCCGCTTCATCGTGTGCGCGTCGCAGATCACGAAGCGGCCGTCGCCGTCGAAGGTCGTTCCCGTGCTGCTCGTCCGGCCGTTCTGCGTGATGAAATAGATGCGTCCGCCGATCATGTACATGTCCTGCAACACGTTGCCGATCTCGTTGTCGTTGACCTCCTCGTAGACCCGTTCGTGGCAGCGCATATGCTGGTCGAAATAGACGATCGAACCGTTTTCGGTCGTCATGTTGCCCTCCATGAGCACGAACGTCCCTTCGGGATGGGTGAAATCGAGCACGTAATAGTCCTGCGAGAAGAGCGGTTCGCCGTCCGATTCGATGCGCAGCGTGTTCTCCAAGTCCTGCCCTTCGAGATACTCCGCGGGCGGTGCGACACGCAGCGTGCGGCGGGCGATATTCAGATCGGCCGTCCACCGTGCCGGAGCGGTCGTCCGCACCTGCGGAATCCACCCTTCGGCCGTCAGGGAGCGTACCTCCGACCCGCCGTATTTCAGACACACGGGCTCGTCGTCCGCCTCTCCCGCCTCGATCTCCAACGCGCCGCCGGCACGTTTCGTGATCTCGGAGGTCAGGCGGTAGGTCGCGCCTGCCTCCAACTTCCGGCCGGGGCGGGTTTCGGTGTAGACGCTGCCGTCCGCGAACGTATAGGTCACATGCACCTCCGTCGCGCTGCAATCCACCGGATAGACCACCGCCGCGGCGAACACCCGCGTATCGCCGCCGGACGCAGGCAGCGCGACGCCCTCCGCGCCGAACGACAGCGTAACGGCATATTCCCCGCCGGTCGCGGCACCGAATCCGCCGCCGTCGAACGTGCGCGTGCCGCAGAGCGCGATCGTCCGGTCGGCGGTCGCCAGCGAGACCGAAACCAGCCGTGCGTCCACCTCCTGCGACCACGGATCGAACCAGATGTAGGAGGTAGCGTGCGACAGCGTGAAATGTCCGCCCGCATCGGTAGTCGCATAACCGAAATCGCCGTTGGCGCCCAGCTGCAATTCACCGGCCGCCGCCTGATTCTGGCGGGAAGGGACGACGGCCCGCGCCCCCTCGCCCGTCATATTGTAGTAGACTTCGTAGGGAGCTTCGCCCGTCAGTTCGGAAAATCCGAAGCTCGCCGCAGCGCCTGCGGTTCCCGCTTCGGAGCTCTGCACGCCGTTGACCCATATCCGGTCGTCGGCGCTCCACAGAAACGGAATCGCCGCGCCGTCGACGGCGCCCGCCGACGTTCGCGTGGAAGAACCGGACACACCGGTCAATTCGACAGCGCGGCCGCCCCGAACCGCCCCTGCTTCCTCTTCGAACTCCGAGGAACAGGCCGCCAGCAGCAATCCGCACAAAAAAGGTAAATAACGTTTCATATCGTATGCGTTTGAAATACGGGGGAACGCCGGAGCCCGATTTCCGGCTCCGACGTCTCTCCCGCAGAGAGTTGACTTCCGCCGGATCTATTTCCACGTGCCGGTCGGTTCCACGTCGTAGACGAACGTAAAGTTATAGGGAGCCATGGTCAGCTGCACCCAGCCCGAATTCACATAGCCGCCGCCCGTACTCAACGACGGGTCGTCGCTCTCGGGCAGATGGATGATGCGGGTCTCCGCCTTGCTGCCGGCGACGATCTCGTACGATCCGCCGAACGGTCCGGAACCGTAAGACTCCTCCAGCGTCGGCGGAGTGGCCGCACGGCAGATGATCTCGCCCAGCAGCGGGCAACCGCCCTGACCCGTTCCCGTCCAGTCGTATCCGGTAAAACTGTAAGTTCCGATCTCCTTCATGCCGCGGCCGAACGAAACGCTCCGCAGATTGTAACAATCGGCAAAGGCATTCTGTCCGATGGATTCCGTCGCATCGGGGAAGATCAGCGCCGTCAGCGCCGAACACCCACTGAACGCTGCGGAACCGATCGTTTTCAGTTTGGTGCCGAAGGAGACCTTCGCCAGCGACTTGCAACCGTTGAAGGCGTTCGAGCCGATCGTCGTGACCTCGGCGGGCAGCACGACCTGCGTCAGCGGACAGCCCTGGAACATCGCGTCAGTGATCTTCGGCACATATTCGTCGAACGTGACGCTCGCGAGCGAAGCGCACGACGCATAGGTATTGACGTCGTAGGTGACAGCCGCCGAAACGTGCGCCCTGATCAGACCCGATCCGCTGAAAACATGCTTCGCCACAGCGGTAATATTCTTCGGCAGCACGATGTCCGACAGATTTTTGTTGTCCTTGAATACGGCGGGAAAAGTCGCGCTCTCGTAGACGGCTTCGCTCAGATCGACGGTCGCCGCGGCGGACAGTCCCTTAACGGCGGCGGCCACCGCACTCAGCTGCGACGCGCTCATCGCCGTATTGTCCCCTGCCGTCTTGACGAAGAGCGTCGAGAAGGATGCCGGAAGTTCCGCAGACCACTTGTCGCCGGCCGAAACACGGTAGTAGACGCCTTCGCTCAGGTAGTCGTCGCCCAATGCGGCGAACGTATAACCGCTGCACGCCGCAGTCCACGCCGAATAGGCGTCGACCGACGGGACGTGGACGGTCCTGGCGCCCTGAACCGAAGCGCCCGCCCCCGCGAAACTGTCGGCCGCGACCGTCGGAGCCGTCGTCGGCTCGCAGTAGATGTCGGCCAAAAGCACGGCATTCTCGAAAGCCTTGCTGCCGATCGAAGCGAGCGCGTCGCCCGAAACGGTCAGCGTGTTGAGCTTCGACCAACCGGCGAACGCACCGGCCCCGATCGCCTCGACCGTCTTGGGAATCGTCAGCCGTTCGATGACGTCGTTCCCTGCGAATGCTCCGTCGCTGACGGCCGTAATGCCGGCTCCGAACTTGACGGACGCGAGGGTCGGATTACCCGCAAAGACCTCGCTGCCGAGCTCCGTCACATTGTCGGGCAGCACCAGCGCCGTCAGGCCGCAGTCGGCGAACGCCCTGTCGCCTACGGTCGTCACGCTGCTGCCCAGTGAAAGGTCGGCGAGCTTCGAACAACCCTCGAACGCACCCGCATCGACGGCGGTCACCGAAGCGGGAACCGTCAGCGACGTCAGCGACGTGCACCCCTTGAAGCTCTCGGCGGGAACGGTGCCGATCGAACCGAGTTCGACCTCAGCCAGCGCCGGACAGTCGCGGAACGCCTTCGCACCGAGCGTCGCACCTCCGAGCGACGCCTCGGTCAATCCGCTGGCGGCGAAAGCTTCGTCGCCGATGCTCTTCACATTACCCAGCGCGATCTCCGACAGCGCTGCACAACCGCTGAACGCCTTGTCGGCGATCGATGCGACGGACGAAGGCAGCGTGACCTCCGCCAGAGCGGAACACCCTTCGAACGTACTCGGCCCGACTGCGGCGACGCCCGACGGAACGACCGCCCTGGTCAGCGCCGTACACCCTTTGAAAGCCCCGTCGGCGATCGACGTCGTATTTTCGAAGAGACGGATTCCGCCCAGCTTCTCATTACCGGCCAGCAAGGCAGGGAATTCGGCGGAAACATAGTCGGCCGTGCTGAAATCGAGCGTCGCGGGCGCCGACTGCGCCGCGAGTCTGGCGACGACGGACTGCAACGCCTCGGCCGAAATCGTCTGCTCGCCCACGGTGCGGACATAGAGCGCCGAGAAGGTATCGGGCATCGTCGTCGTCCACTTCTCCTCGCGCGAAACGCGGTACCAGACACCGTCGGTCAGCTCCTGATCGCTGATGTCTTCGAGGATGTATCCCTGACCGATCACGGACGCCCACTCTTTCTCATAAGCCTCGTAAGAGGCCGCCGGAACATAGAGGTATTTCTTTCCCTCGACATTTTTGCCGATGCCGTCGAACGGCGTCTGCCCCAGCTCCGGCGGCGTCTGCGCACGGCAGGTGATGCTCTTCACGTTTCCGCTCTTATCGGAATAGCCGTAAAAAGCATTCCGTCCGACTTCGGTCACCTTCTCGCCCAGAACGATCGTCGTACAGCCGCAATCCCGGAACGAATAATCGGTAACGACCGGAATATCGATCGTCACATCGGCCAGCGAATGACATTCATCGAACGAGTTGGTGCCGATCGTCTCCAACGTCTCCGGAAAGGAGATGCTCCGCAATGCGTTGTTTTTGTAGAATCCCATATTGCCGATCGTCTTCAAGGCCGAGGGAAGTTCGACCGTTTCGAGTACGCTGCAATAGGCGAACGTCTCATTGGGGATAGCGGTCACTCCGTCGGGAATACGGACGGATTTGAGCGCCGAGCAATTCATGAAAGCCTGCGAACCGAGCGTGGTCAGCCCTTCGGGCAGTTCGATGCTCTCCAATGCCGAACATTTGTTGAAAGCCCCCGAATCGATCGTCTTCACTCCGGCGGGAATCGTCACGCTCTTCAAACCCGTACATCCGGCGAAGAGGCTGCGCGAAAGCGTCGTGATCTTTCCGGGCACGACGACGTCGGCCAGCGCCTTGCAGTCATAGAACGCATACTCGCCGATCGAAGTCAGCGTGGAAGGCAACCGGACGGACACAAGTTTCGAGCAGCCCGAGAACGCCCGCGCCGCGATCTCGGTCAACCCGTCGGGCAATGCGACCGTCTCCAATCCCGTACAACCGTAGAACGCTGTCGCATAGGTGCCCGTCGAGGGCATCGTCAGGATATTGCAGGGCAGCGAAATCTCCCGCAGCGTCGTCTTGCGCGAGAAGACCGTCGGGAACTCCGCGGCTTCATAGGTCGCCTCGGCGAAATCGAGCACCGCGCCCGCCTTCAACCGCGAAGCGATCGCCGAGAGGTCGGCGGCGGCGAGTTTCCCTTCGCCCAGCGTCACCGCTTTGAGATAGGTGACCGATTCGGGAATCTCCTCCGCAACACCGTTTTCGGTCAGGTAGAAGACGCCGTCGCGCTTGCAGTCGGCGGCAGCGATCGTAGCCGATATGCGCAGCGTGCCGGCCGGCGCGAGTCGCCGGCCGGCACGGCTCTGCATGTAGACCGAACCGTCGGCGAAGGTGTAGACGACCGAGACTGTCGCCTCCGACAGATCGGCCGGATAGAGCACCATGGCGGCGAATACCTCGGTGTCGCTGTGCTGCGTCGGCAACGCGACGCCTTCCCCGCCGAAATTCAGCGTGACGGACGACGAACCCTCGCACGCACCGAGCGCACCCTCCGCGAAGACCGCCTCGCCGGCGATGGCATGGCCGCCCGACACGCTCAGCGAAATCGATTCGAGCCTGGCCGTCACGTCGGCCGAACTTACGTCGAACCAGACGTAGGAGGTCGCGTGGTTCAGCACGAACGTACGGTTGGCATCGGCCGTCGCATAGCCGAAATCGCCGTTGCGCCCCAGATCGGGACGACCTGCCTCCGTCTGTGTCTGTTCGGCGGGGATCGACGCCGTGCGGGCGGCGGAACCCGTCATGTTGTAGATCACGTCGTAGGAATCGGCTGCGGCGACGGATTCGAAAACGAAGGCGCCCTTTTCGCCGGAGGATTCGAGCGGCTCGCTCTTGACGTCGCCGACCCAGATGCAGTCGCCGGCGCTCCACCGGAACGGCACGACTCCCTCGGATGCCTCGCCGAATCCGGTACGGGTAACCTCTCCCGAAAGACCGGTCAAAACGACTTTTCCGCTCTCGACGGGACGGGCGGGTTCGACATCGGCATCCCGCGTACATCCCGCGAGGGCCAGCATCGAACCGCAGGCAATATATAAGTACTTTTTCATCGGATTTCTCATTTATCGGTTAGTTCCACTCCTCCCAGTCGCTCGAACCGGCGTTGTTGTCGTCGAACACCGGAAGATTGACTTCGACCGCAGCGACGACCGTCGCCGTAGCGCCCACGGCGACGACCGTCACCTTGCCGCTCTTTTCGGCATAGATATTCCCTTCGACGGGAGCCGTGATCGACAGCACGTCGCCGTCGAGCGAAGCGCGCCACCCGTCGGGCTTCGAAATCGAATAGCTCTCGACGCCCTTCTGCGTGACGGCCAGTTTTTCGGTCTGTCCGTATTTGAGCGTCAGTGTTGTGCGCTCGATGACGAAGTTCACCTCTTTGGCTTTGGGCAGCCGGATCGTCTCGCCTCCCGCAAGGATGAAAATCACCTCGTCGTCGGTCTGCCGTACATCCTCGAAGAACGAATCGCCGTCTTCGCCGACCGCCTTGACCGGTTGGCCGTCGGCACCTTTGACCGGCTCGCCGTCGATCGTCCAATAGCCCTCCTCGTCGACCGAAGGGGTTTTGCCGTCCTGCCCCGCCACCGGAATCTTGCTGCCGGCATCGTCCAGCAACCACTCGTCGGCACCGCCCAGCGTCCAGTAGTAGACACCCTCGAACCTGGCGATACCCAGCACAGGAGCGTCGGCGCCTTTCTTGCCGTCGCGGATCGTGATGGTCTTGCCGTCGTTGAACGTAATCGACCAACCGTCGTCCGACTCCGTATAATTCGTAATGAACTTGTTGCCGTTCAGGGCGTCGACGAGCGTCTTCAACGAATTCACCTGCTCCTTCATCGAGGCGATCTCCTGTCTGATGTCCGCGATCTCCTGACGGAGTCCGGAGTCGTCGTACTCGTCCGAACAGCTCCATGCTGCCGCTGCACAACATGCCGCGAACGCCAATAGCGTAAAGATTTTCTTCATAATACAAGATTTATTTGGTTTGGAATTTCGATGCGCCGAAAAACGGCCGCGGCGGACAGGAGCGATCCGCAGACACACGATGCAGGGAGCGACGGCCATGCCGCGCTCCTCGCACTCACGATTACCGATCCGTATGACATAACTACGCCGTTTGATTCCGTTTGGGACTTACACGACGCAAGGGGAAGGGTGAAGAAATCGACAGAAAAATAGCACGCAGAAAACTATCTCGTGTGATTCCGACCCGAAACCCGCGGGTGTAAATCGTTCATCGAGGCAGGTCTTCTGACTTATCCCGTCGACCGCGCCTTCCCGGTATTTCACCAGTGGCAAAGAATGCGATAGACTTCGCTCCCGAAAGGGAGGGGACTTACAGCAGCAGGTACTGTCGCGGATTCTCACCGCGTTCCCTATTAATTCCGACAGGAGAGGACTCCCGTTGCGGAAACCTTGACGCGGCAAAGGTATGAAAAAACGATCGGAATTCGCAAATTCCGTTTCACTTTTATTTCATTTCCGCCGTTTTCATGCGGATTCGTCGCCGCCGGGCCGACGAACGCCGCTGCGACGGCCGGCCCATGCCCGCCCCGCATGCGCAGCGGCTTCATTTTCCGGCAAAATAGTTGTATCTTTGTCGTAAATGCTCCCCGAATTCCTGACATACCTCGAAGCCGAACGCCGTTACTCCCCGCTCACTATCCGCAACTACCGCCGCGACATCGAACGGTTTCTGGCGTGGCTGGGAGTCGACGAGGCGTCGTTCGACCCTTCGCAGCTGCGCACCGAGGACATTCGTGAATGGATTCTCTACCGCACCGAAAAATCGCACATCGGCCCGGCATCGATGAACCGCGAGGTGTCGTCGCTTCGGGCATTGTGGCATTACCTGCGCCGGCAGGGAATCGTCACGCAGGATATCTTCCGGAGCGTCCGTTCGCTGCGTACGCCGCGCCGTCTGCCCGTCTTCGTCCCCGAAAGCCGCATGGCCTACGTGATCGCCGACATCAACGGACGCGCCGGCAGCGAAGATTTCGTCACCGTGCGCGACGCGCTGACCGTGGCCATGTTCTACGGCTGCGGAATCCGCCTCGCGGAACTGATCGCCCTCAACCGCAACGACTTCTCGGACGACTACCGGCAGGTGCGCATCCGCGGCAAGGGAGACAAGGAGCGCATCGTCCCGCTGGTCGATCCTCTGCGGCGCATTCTGGTCCATTACCTCCAACTGATCGAGCGGCAAAACATTTGCAATTCTCAGGAAAAAGCACTAATTTTAACACTGAAAGGAGCGCGCATTTCGCGGAGCGTCGTGCGGCGCATCGTGGAACAGGCGTTGAACAAGGAGGGCGTACAGGGAAAAAAGAGCCCCCACGTACTACGGCACACCTTTGCGACGCATCTGCTGAACCACGGCGCGGACATGCGCGAAATACAGGAGCTGTTGGGACACTCCTCGTTGCAGGCCACGCAGGTCTACACCCATAACAGCATCACCCGTTTGCAGGAGATCTACGTCAAGGCGCACCCCCGCGAGCGGAGAAAGGAAGAGATTGAAACCCCGTGCGACGCTGCCACAGAGGACACGCAAGCACGGTAACCGATTGTCAAACTATAAAGGACAAGGCTATGAACGTACAGATTCAGTCAGTGAAATTCGACGCAGACAAGAAGTTGATCGAATTCGTGGAGAACAAGATGTCGAAGTTGGAACGTTTCGCCGACCGTGCCACGGGCGCCGAGGTGATTCTCAAACTGGATAAGGATTTCGAAAAAGGAAACAAGGTAGCGACCATCACGCTGCACATGCCCGGCGAGGATATGGTGGCCGAACACCGCGCCCGCGCCTTCGAGGAGGCGATCGACGAGGCGATCGACGCACTGAAACGCCAGATCGAGAAATTCAAGGAGAAGGTGAAATAGCCGCACGACGGCACGCTTGCGACGGGAGGAATCTTCGACGAGGATTCCTCCCGTTCGCATTTCCCGAATCCGCACCGGCGGCTTCCGCAGCGACACCTTTATTATATGAAGTTCCTGCCGCCCGCGAAAAGACCGATACCATGCCGGTCGGAGGGGGGGGGTGCAATCCGCCCGCAACTTTTTTCCGGCAAAACGTACAACCTGCCGATTTTTTATTTATATTTGCCTCGAAGACATTTTTGAAGAGAAGCATGTTCAGCAACCGCACGGCTCAGAATTGGTGGTGGCGCTCATTGGTTTTAAGTAAACAATGACGCTGGCACTGCCGTGGATGGAACATACCGATCGCAAGAGTTAGGAATCCGTTGTTTACTCGACAAGTAACGACGGATTTCTTTTTTGCCCCGCGCCGACCGCAAACCCGTAAAAACAATCAAATACCTTATCAGTCATGAAAACGAAAAAAATCCTGCTGCCCGATCAGATGATCCCCGCCCAATGGTACAACATCGTGGCCGACATGCCGCAGAAACCGCTGCCGCCGCTCGATCCCCGCACCCGCCGTCCCGTGACGGCCGAACAGATGAACTGCATCTTCGCCGAAGAACTCGTACGGCAGGAGTTCTCGACCGAACGCTTCATCGACATCCCCGACGAGGTGCGCGACCTCTACCGCATCTGGCGCTGTACGCCGCTCGTGCGGGCCTATGCGCTGGAACGGGCGCTCGACACGCCGGCGAAGATCTATTTCAAGAACGAAAGCGTCTCGCCCGCCGGCTCGCACAAGCCCAACACGGCCCTGCCGCAGGCCTACTACAACGCCAAACAGGGCATCAAGCACCTGACGACCGAAACGGGCGGCGGACAATGGGGTTCGGCCATCGCGCTGGCCAGCCAGTACTTCGGCCTCGACCTGAAAGTCTTCATGGTCAAGGTCAGCTACGAGCAGAAACCTTACCGCAAGCTACTGATGAACACGTGGGGAGCCGAGGTGATCCCCTCGCCCAGCACGCTGACCGACGCGGGACGCCGCGCTCTGGCCGACGATCCCGACTGCTCGGGCAACCTCGGGCTGGCGATCTCCGAGGCGGTCGAGACAGCCGTACAGCACCCCGACGACACGCGCTACTGCCTGGGCAGCGTACTGAACCACGTGCTGCTGCACCAGACCGTCATCGGCGAGGAGGCGCTCGTGCAGATGGAGATGGCGGGCGACGAACCCGACGTGGTGATCGGCTGCTTCGGCGGCGGTTCGAACTTCGCAGGCATCGGCTTCCCGTTCCTGCGCCGCAATCTCCGCGAAGGAGCCCGCACGCGCATCGTGGCCGTCGAACCCGCCTCGTGCCCCAAACTCACGCGCGGCACGTTCCAGTACGACTTCGGCGACGTGGCGGGCATGACTCCCATGCTGCCCATGTATACGCTGGGACACAACTTCCAGCCGGCAGATATCCACGCCGGAGGATTGCGCTACCACGGTGCCGGCAGCATCGTAAGCCAACTGCTCCGCGACGGGCTGATCGAGGCGCAGGCCGTTCCGCAGCTCGAAACCTTCCGTGCGGGGCTGCTCTTCGCCCGCACCGAGGGTATCGTACCGGCTCCCGAATCGACCCACGCCATCGCCGCCGCCGTCCGCGAAGCGCTGCGCGCCAAGGAGGAGGGAGCGTCGAAGACGATTCTCTTCAACTTGTCGGGCCACGGCATGATCGATCTCTACGCCTACGAACAGTACTTCGCGGACAAGTTGCAGGACTACACCGTCACCGACGCCGAACTGCGACGCACGATCGACCAGCTCGACCGGATCATCAAATAACGCCCTGCGCCTCCTTCTCTCCGATTTCCGCCGGCTGACCGGCCGGTTCGAGTTCCCTCCGGCGGAGGGAACTCTTTTTTCGCCGGGACACCGTCAGGAAGGCCGCAGGGATTTTCGCCGCCTTCGTAAAAAAACTCCGAAAAAATTTGCATCTTCCGGACTTTTTCGTACTTTTGTTCCATCCAGACGATTGAAGACATGCAGTCATTCGGTTTTGCATACAACTTTTTCAGCTTTTTCTATTTTAGCAGATAGAGAACGGGGTTGTATGGTCTGAATCGATTACGAAATGAATAACGTATGAATCCCGTTCCGCCGCGAACGGGATTTTTTATTGACACTACGGATGAAACAGGTTACCATTCAGGGCGAGCCGGGGTGTTTCCACGAAGAGGCCGCACGGCGCTATTTCGGCGACGAGCCGATCGAGATCGTCCCTTGCCGGACGTTCGAGGCGCAGTTCGAACGGATGCGGCACGAAGGATCGCTGCTGGGCATCGTCGCCATCGAAAATACCATCGCCGGCAGTCTGTTGCAGAATCACGAATTGTTGCGCCGCAGCGAATCGCAGATCATCGGCGAATGCAAACTGCGCATCTCGCACGTGCTGGCGGCCCTTCCCGGCCAACGGCTCGACGAGCTGAGCGAAGTCAACTCCCACCCGATCGCCCTGATGCAGTGCGGCGAATTCCTCAAAGCCCACCCGCAGCTCAAAGCCGTCGAGCGGGACGATACGGCGGGCAGCGCCGCCGAGATCGCCGAACGCCGTCTCACGGGACACGCCGCCATCTGCGGCCGGCTGGCGGCCGAACGCTACGGATTGGAGATTCTCGAAGAGGGTATCGAGACCAACAAACGCAACTTCACGCGCTTCCTGCTGCTGGCCGACCGCTACCACGCCGACCGCCACACGGGTTCCGCCCGCGCCGACAAGGCATCGCTCGTATTCAGCCTGCCGCATACCCAGGGAAGCCTCTCCAAAGTACTGACCATCCTTTCGTTCTACGACATCAACCTCACCAAAATCCAGTCGATGCCCATTATCGGCTGCGAATGGGAGTACCGCTTCTACGTGGACGTATCCTTTGCGGACTACACCCGTTACCGGCAGTCGATCGACGCGATCACCCCTTTGACCAAAGATTTCAAAATTCTGGGCGAATACGCCGCATTCAACGAATAAATACCCCGATAAGATTATGGAAATGAACGATCTGCAACCCATCATACTCCCCGGCATCCCGGCCAGGCGGCCGCTCGTAATCGCCGGCCCGTGCAGTGCCGAAACCGAAGAGCAGGTGCTCGCGGCCGCCCGCGCGCTCGCCGCGCAGGAGGTGAAGATCTTCCGCGCCGGCATCTGGAAACCCCGCACCAAGCCTGGCGGATTCGAGGGAGTGGGGGTCGAAGGACTGCGCTGGCTGCAACGTGTCAAGGCCGAAACCGGCATGTACGTCTCGACCGAAGTAGCCACCGAGCGCCACGTCTTCGAAGCGCTCAAAGCGGGGGTCGACCTGCTGTGGATCGGCGCCCGCACCTCGGCCAATCCTTTCGCCATGCAAGAACTGGCAGGAGCGCTGCGCGGCGTGGACATTCCGGTGCTGGTCAAGAATCCGGTCAATCCCGATCTCGAACTCTGGATCGGCGCCATCGAACGTCTCTACAACGCCGGCCTCCGGCGGCTGGGAGCCATCCACCGCGGATTCAGCAGCTACGACCGCACGATCTACCGCAACCAGCCCCAGTGGCACATCCCGATCGAACTGCGCCGCCGGCTGCCGCAACTGCCGCTGCTGTGCGATCCGAGCCACATCGGCGGTAAACGCGAACTGATAGCGCCGCTTTCGCAGGAGGCCATGGACCTGGGCTTCGACGGGCTGATCGTCGAATCGCACTGCACCCCCGACGAGGCGTGGAGCGACAAACAACAGCAGGTGACCCCCGACGTGCTCTGCTTCATGCTGCATACGCTCGTCGTGCGCGAAACGACCCAGACCACCGAACCGCTGGCCGAACTGCGGCAGCAGATCGACCGGCTCGACGACGAACTGCTGGCACTCATGGCCAAGCGCATGCGCATCTCGCGCGAGATCGGGCAGTACAAGAAAGAGCACAGTATGCCGATCCTGCAAGCCAAGCGTTACGACGAAATCCTCAACAAACGCGGTGCACAGGCCGTCGAGCTGGGTATCAACCCCGAATTCGTCAAGACACTGCTGCAAGCCATCCACGAAGAGTCCGTCCACGAACAGGTCAAGGTCATCAACGGCTGACCCGCTCCCCGACCGGCGGAAACCCCTCCGCAGCAGAGGATGTTCCCACGCAAAAACAGCCGGTCGGCAAACGGGGCGGAGCCGGATTCGTTCGGACTATGCCGAGGCGAGAAAACGCAGAATGAAACTCAACCTTATAACCCTAACTTTATGAATGAACCCAAACTCTCCCAACGCCTGCTGTCGCTCGACGCCCTGAGAGGCTTCGACATGCTCTTCATCATGGGCTTCGCAACGCTCGTCGTCAACGTCTGCTATCTCTTTCCGGGCGACGTATCGGCAGCCGTCGCCGAATCGATGAGCCATCCCGCATGGCACGGCTTCTCGCATCACGACACCATCTTCCCGCTCTTCCTCTTCATCGCGGGCATCTCCTATCCCTTTTCGCTCGCGAAGCAGCGATCGCTGGGGGCGACGCAAGGCGACCTCTACCGCAAGATTCTGAAACGGGGCGCACTGCTCATCCTCTTCGGACTGATCTACAACGGTCTCTTCCGGTTGGACTGGCCGATGCGCACGGCCAGCGTACTGGGCCGTATCGGCCTGGCGTGGGCGCTCGCCGCGATGCTGTTCCTCAACTTCCGCACCCGTACCCGCATCGGAATCGTCGGCGCGATCCTCGTCGGCTACTGGGCGCTGCTGGCCTTAGTCCCCGCTCCCGACGCTCCGGCGGGCGCCGACGTCTATTCGATGGAGGGAACGATCGTGGGCTACATCGACCGGCTGCTGCTGCCGGGCCGTCCTTACTACAAGATCTTCGATCCCGAAGGGCTGCTCTCCACGGTGCCGGCCGTCGCCACGGCGATGCTCGGAATGCTCACCGGAGAGTTCGTCCGCCTGTCCGAACAACGCCTCTCCGGTAACCGCAAGGCACTCTACATGGCGCTGGCCGCCGTCGCCTTCACGCTCGTCGGCATATTGTGGGATCTCAGCTTCCCGATCAACAAGAAGCTGTGGACCAGCTCGTTCGTCTGCGTCGTCGCGGGATACTCGCTCGGCATGTTCGCCCTCTTCTACTGGATTATCGACGTCAAGGGATACAAGGGCTGGGTGCTGCCGTTCCAGGTGATCGGACTCAACTCGATCACGATCTACATGGCGCAGCGCATCGTCGACTTCAAGGGGATCTCCGCTTTCTTTTTCGGCGGTCTGGCCGCGAAGATGCCGGAGGCGCTGGCACCGGTCGTCGCCAGCACGGGCTATCTGCTCGTCAGCTGGCTCTTCCTCTATTTCCTCTATAAAAAGCGGATTTTCCTGAAAGTCTGACCGCTGCCGTGCACAGCGAAAAAAGAGAGCTTGCGGCACTTCGTCGCAGGTTCTCTTTTCGTTTCGAAATGATCCCTCCGGAACGCAAAAACATCGGCCGGACTGAATCGCCCGGCCGATGCCCCCTTACATAATTATCAACCTATATGCAAACTTGCCGAAAAAAGATTTCGGTTTTTCAACCCGAAACTTTCATGACGAAACAAATATAGAAACTAAAATTCAGATTACAAAATTTTCTACCACATATTTACAAATAAAAGATTATTTTATCCGATTTCGAGACGAATTACCTTTCGAAACCGCAAATCCGTACCCTCCGAGCCGAAGAATCGCTGCCGGATTCGGTAACCGGAACGAAATCGTTAACTTTGAACCGCGGCAGCGCCCGACAACGGAACAGGCCGCATACTCCCGATCCGGCCCTAATCGGAACGCTCCGCACAAGCGGCGCGGAGCGCGCTCTTCGCGATGCCGGAGAGGCCGAAAAACATACATGCAGAATCAGATACCATGCTCGACAAATCGCTCCCTTACAAAAGCATCATCATGCGCATGGAAGCCGCCGTCGCCGAACGGTTCGCTCCGCCCGCTCCTGCTGCGGGCTATCGCATCCGCCCCTTCGTGCCGGGCGACGAACGCCACTGGGCTCGCATCGAAACCTCGGTCGGAGAGTTCTCCGAGGAAGCGGCGGCGCGCGCCTATTTCGAGCGCGTCTACCTGCCCGAAGCCGCCCTGCGGTGCCTCTTCGTCGTCACGGAACGGGACGAACCCGTCGCAACGGCGACGACATGGACGGAAGAGGAGGCATCGCTGCGTCAGCTACAACTCCAATGGGTGGCCGTCGAACCCGCCCACCAAGGACGGGGTCTGGGACGTGCGATCGCCACGGCGGCGGTACGACGGGCCGTACGACTCGCCCCCGGCGAAGCGATCCTGCTGCATACGCAGACATGGAGCCACCGGGCGCTGCGGCTCTACCGCAGCCTCGGATTCCGCTTCTGCCGCACGCAGACGATCGTCATGCGGAGCAAGGAGGGGACGGGCATGAAGCGTTACCCCAACGAATTCGAAGAGGCGATGGAGGTATTGCGCCGCACGGTCGCCCCCGCCGAGATCGACGAATGGCGCCGCACGGCGTTCCGGTGATCGGAAGGATCGGCTACTCTTCGGGCGTTTCGATGTAGCTGCTCAGGAAGCGCAGCCCCCCGTGTCCCGGCAACAGCGTGACCTGCCGCGTCGAGGCGGGGATCAGCACGGTCTCGCCCTGCCGCACCGCCACACGGTTCCCTTCGGAATCGACCAACTCGCCCGCACCTGCGACGAAGATCAGCACCACGAACGAATCGAGCGCCGAATAGTCGCACAGCACGCTGAACGTGGCGTCGCAGAGGTGCGTGGTGAAATAGGGGCAGGCGACCAGCTCCGTGTCCTTGTTGCGGATCCGCTCGTAGTGCGTGCGGTAGTCGTCCGGCACGGTGTAGTCGATCGCCTCCTTGGCCAGCTCGGTATGGAGTTCGCGCGGCTTGCCGTCGGGCCCCGGCCGGTCGTAGTCGTAGATGCGGTAGGTCAGGTCCGACGTCTGCTGGATCTCGGCGATGAAAGCGCCGGCGCCGATGCTGTGGACACGCCCCGCCGGCAGGAAAAAGACGTCGCCCGCAGCGATGGGATGGTCGCGCAGCAGGTCGCAGATCGTATGGTCGGCTACCGCCGCGGCATAGGTTTCGGCATCCACGCGGCGGTCGAAACCGATACGCAGACTGGCGCCGCCCGTCTCCGAAACGACGTACCACATCTCGGTCTTGCCGTGCATCCGGTGACGCTCCCACGCCAGACGGTCGTCGGGGTGTACCTGAATCGACAGATCCTCGCGGGCGTCGATGAATTTGACCAGCAGCGGAAATTCGTTGCCGAAACGTTCGTAATTGCTCTTTCCCACCAGTTCGGCGCCGTAGCGGTCGATCAGCTCCGGCAGGGAAACACCCTTGCAGGGCCCCTCGGCGACGATCGATTCGTGTCCGGCGACGCCCGACAGCTCCCAGCTCTCGCCGATCGATCGCACAGAGGTCTCGACACCCTTGTAGGCGGCGATCTTCTCGCCGCCCCAGATCATGGGACGCAGGAAAGGTTCGAATTTCAAAGGATACATGATATCTATCGATTTTGTAAGATTCTTTTTTACCGGAACTCCCGAGCACTCAGTCGAAACGGCTCCTGTACCTGTTGGGAGTGCAACCGACCACATTCTTGAAGAGTCTGGTAAAGTGCGCGGGGTATTTGAATCCCAGTTCGTAGGCCA